>Ga0187892_10000314_pt1 | contig 128962 bp, 104 predicted proteins | sample MA1701073metaG_FD_139345 | JGI IMG/M metagenome (GOLD analysis project Ga0187892, IMG submission 139345) | Bio-ooze microbial communities from a basaltic lava cave in the Kipuka Kanohina Cave System on the Island of Hawaii, USA - MA170107-3 metaG ... | reverse complement strand
CTGTTGCGGACCGAAAAAACCTGCAAGGTCGGCGTGAAGGGAAAACGGCTCAAGGCGGCCCTCGATGACGCCTACCTGCTCAAGGTCATCAGCGGCGGCCGAAATTAGATGCGATAGCCCTGGAGTGCAGGTCGCGCGCACTCCAAGCCCAGCCCGCTACCCAGCCCCGAACGGACACCCGTCGGCCGAGGCGATACATTTTCTGACAGTCGCGCAGCTATTCCGGGCACAGCGGAGAGGGTACAATCGTCGCGGAGCCCGGCCACCGTGCAAGCTGCCCTCAACGAATAAGGGCGTCAACGGCGCCTCGGCTCTGTCACACGAAGTTCCGACAGCCGCAAGTTTTCGGAATCTGCGTCGGCGATTCCTGAGGGGTGGTGCGGTGCGTTTCGGTCCGTCAACGTCCAACTCGCGCGACGGCGGCCAGGGCAATCCCCGTACGCCGGCTGCGGCGCGCAGCACGGCCGACGCGCTGCTGCCGCTGGTCTATGACGAGCTGCGGGCGCTGGCCCGCCGCTACCTTAAGAATGAAGCGGCTCAGCACACGTTGCAGGCCACGGCGCTCGTTCACGAAGCCTACCTTCGCCTGGCCGGCGACGACGGCGTGCAATGGCAGAACCGCGCCCAGTTCTATAGTGCCGCTGCGACGGCGATCCGCCGCATCCTCATTGACTACGCGCGCAGCCGCGGGCGGGCCAAGCGAGGCGGCGCGTGGCAGCGCACGGCATTGCACGAGGCTTCGACGGTTTTTTCTCCGGCGGGGGTCGATCTGCTGAGTATCGACGACGCCCTGACGAAGTTGGCCGCCATCGATGCCGACAAGGCTCGAGTCGTCGAGCTTCGCTTCTTCGCCGGGCTGAGCATCGAACAGACCGCGGAGGTGATGAACGTCTCACCGAGCACCGTTTCACGCGCCTGGCGCGTGGCGCGGGCCTGGCTGAGGCGCGAGGTCAGCCGCGACGAAGACGCCTGCACGGCCGGCATCGGCGCCGACGGCGACGAATGATCGATGGATGGCAGGCGTTCGCCTGCGCCGATGAGTGACGCTCATGTCGCCCGCCCGCTGGACGCAAGTCGAGGACCTTTTCCACAGACTCAGTGACCTGCCGCCTGAGCGGCGCCGGCCGGAACTCGAGCACGCCACGCTTCGCGATCCCGAGCTGCGGGCCGAAGTCGAGTCGCTGCTGGCGGGCGACCGTGCCGACCGGCCGTTCATGGATGAGCCGGCACTGGGCCGCGGCTTCGACCTGTCGGCAACGCCGTTCGACGCCGAGGCCGATGCCCAAGCGCTCGATGGTCAGGACATCAATGGCTATGTCTTGGTCCGTCAGATCGGGCGCGGTGGGATGGGCACGGTCTACCTGGCCTTCGGCAAGGACGACCCGGCCCGGCGCAACGTGGCCATTAAGCTCTTGCGCTACGGCGCTCAATCGGAACCGCTCCGCGGCCGATTCGACCGCGAGCGGCAGACGCTGGCCAATCTCGATCACCCGTACATCGCGCGCTGGCTCGACGGCGGCGCGGCGCGCGGGCCGGCCTTCTTTGGACCGTACTTCGTCATGGAGTACATCGAGGGCCAGCCCATCGACCGTTATTGCGATGAGCGCCAACTCTCGATCGCTGACCGGATCAAGCTGTTTCGGCAGGTGTGCGCGGCTGTGCAATACGCTCATCAGCACCTGGTCGTCCATCGCGACCTCAAGCCCGCCAACATTCTCGTCACGCGCGACGGTTCGCCGAAACTGCTCGACTTCGGCATCGCCAAACTGTTGACCACAGAAGGAAGCGAATCCGAATCGCAGATGCTCACCGTTCCGGAGCTGCGATTGCTGACGCCCGAATATGCCAGCCCGGAACAGGTGCGTGGCGAGCGGATCAGCACGGCGAGCGACGTGTATTCGCTGGGCGTGATCCTCTACGAACTGCTGACTGGCCGTCGGCCGTATCGCGCCCGAACGCGCACGCCGGGCGAGCTGGAGCGCATGATCTGCGACACCGAACCGGAGCGGCCGAGCCTGGCCGCCGCGCGCGAGACGGTGAGTCTCGATCTGGCCGCGTCGCACTTCGCGCGCCGTACGGCCGAGCAGATCGGCGCCGCCCGCGGCATCAATGCGCTGCAGCTTCCTCGGCGGCTGCGCGGCGACCTCGACAACATCATCCTGACTGCGCTGCGCAAAGAACCGCAGCGGCGCTACGCATCGGTTGAACAGCTCTCGGAAGACCTGCGCCGGTATGTCGAGGGGCAACCGATCACGGCTCGAAAGGACACACTCGGCTATCGCGCGTCCAAGTTCGTCCTGCGCAACCAGGCGGCCGTGTTGGCGGCGGCGCTGGTTGTGCTCTCGCTGGTCGGCGGTGTGATCGGGACGGCCTGGCAGGCGATCGTCGCCAGCAGCCAGCGCGACATCGCCGAGACGAACCTGATCCTGGCGGAGCAATTCAAGAGCCGCGCCGCCGGCGCCATGGCCCGAGCTCGCGCTCAGGCCGCCGCAGCGCGAACCGTGTCCGACTTTCTCGTCGGGCTCTTCAGGATGGTCGATCCGGACAGCGGCCTGGGTAAGGACATCTCGGCCCGCGAGATTCTCGAGCGCGGGGTGGCGCAGCTCGAGCACGGGCTCAGCGATCAGCCCGAGATCCGCGCCGAGCTGCTCGACACGATCGGCCGGGCGTATACCAATCTCGGCGCGTACGACCAGGCGGCACAGCTCCTGGAAGAGGCGGTCGAGCTGCGCCGCGGGCGATACGGATCGCGCAGCCGCGAAACCGCTGAGAGCCTCACCAGCCTGGGTGACTTGTGCCGCCTGAGCGGGCAGTTCGAGCGGGCCATTGGTCTACATCGCGAAGCGCTCGACTTTTATCGCAGCCGCTACGGCGACGAGCACGTCGATGTCGCCCGCAGCCTGGGGCACATCGGGATTTGTGTTATGGAGAAGGGGGATCCGATCGGGGCGGAGCCCTACGTCGCCGACGGCCTGGCGATGCTTCATCGGCTGGGCGACCCCGAGCCGCCGTTGCGGGCCACGCTGCTGTCCAACCTGGCCAGCATCAAGTTCGGGCGGGGCGATTTCGCGGGTAGCGAGCCGCTGTTGGCCGAGTCGCTTGAGCTGCGCCGCGAGCTGTACGGCGACGAGCATCCGAAAGTCGCCCTGGCGCTGCACGATCTGGCGATGGCGCGCCAGTTCATCGGCCGGCGGGCCGACGCCGAAGGGCTCTTCCGCGAGGCGCTGGCGATGCGCCGAAAGCTGCTGGGCGCGGAGCATTTCAACACGGCCATTACGCTGAACAGCCTGGCGCGGCTGCTGGTCGAGCGCGGCGCGTACGCCGAAGCCGAAGCGGCGTTGCGCGAGGCCCTCGGCATCGCTCGATCGCGCTCGGCGGAGGGCGACGATTTCGTCGCCACGGCGCTGCGCTATCTGGCCCTGGTCCTGCTCGACGTGGGCAAGCTGGACGAGGCCGAGGCGTTTGCGCGCGAGGCGCTGGAAGTGCGCCGGGCCTATTTCGGCCCGGAGCACCCCAACGTCTCGACCGCCATGAACCAGCTCGCACGCGTGCTGCTCGTCCGCGGGCGGGCGGCGGAGGCCGAATCGCTGCAGCGCGACGCGCTGGCGATGCAACGCAAGCTGTTGGGCGATCGCCATCCGGACCAGATCGGGACGCTTCGCATTCTCGGCCGGGCGCTGCTCGAGCAAGGCGACGTGCCGGCGGCGGAAGCCAACCTGCGCGGAGCGCTGGCGCTCAGCGATGCGCTGTTCGGCCGGCGGCACGTGGCGGCCGGGTTGATCCTCGGCGACTTGGCCGATGCGGTCTTGGCGGGCGGAGACACGAGCGCGGCCGAAGGGCTGCTGTGCGAAGCCCTCGATATCCAACGAGGCCTGCTCGCGGCGCCGCACGTCGACCTGGCCGCTACGCTGACGCGGCTGGGCTTACTTTGGACCGAGACGGGCCGTCCGGCCGAGGCCGAGGCGCTGCTGCGCGAAAGCGTGACGATGCACACCGACCTCTTCCCACAGGGCAACTGGCAGACGGCTTGGGCGCAGTCGGCGCTGGGCGCGTGCTTGACGGAGCTCGGTCGCTCCGCCGAGGCCGAGCCGCTGATCGTCGACAGCCTGCCGATTATCGAGGCGACGCACGGTGCGGCCGCACGTCGCACATTAGAAGCCCATCGCCAGATGGCCCGCTACGACGATGTGGCGCCTCCGCCGGGCGCGGACGGCGGCCTCATGTACGAGCCGTAGCGACGAATCCGCATGGAGACTGTCCAAAAGCTGTTGGCCGGCGCCCGCCGCCGGTAGACTCGCGTTCGCATGCTCGCAACCTATGACGCGATCATCATCGGGGCCGGCCACAACGGGCTGGTGGCCGCCTGCTACCTGGCCCGCGCGGGCCGCAAGGTGCTCGTGCTCGAGCGCCGCAGCGTCGTGGGCGGTGTGTGCACGACCGAGGAGCTGTTCCCCGGCTGCAAGGTCTCCACTGCAGCCTACGTCAACGGCATCTTCCAGCCGCAGATCGTGGCTGACCTGAAGCTGCGGCAATACGGCTTCGACGTCCTCGAGCGCAATCCGTCCTCGTTCACGCCGTTCCTCGACCGGCGACATCTGCTGCTCAGCTCCGATCAGGCATTCAACTGCGCGCAGATCGCCAAGTTCTCACGGCACGATGCGGACGCCTATCCGCGCTACGAAGACATGCTCAACCGGCTGGCCGAGTTCATCGAGCCGACGCTGATGGAGCCGCCGCCTGACCCCTTGGCGACCAGCGTCGGCGAGTTGTGGCAGCTCGGCCAGTTCGGCCTCAAGGCCCGCAAGCTCGGTTCACAGCTTGGCGACCTGATGCGGATTATGACCGGCAGCGCCCGCAGCCTGCTCGACGCCTGGTTCGAGTCGGACGCGCTGAAGGCCACGCTCGCGACCGACGCCATCATCGGTGCGTTTGCAGCGCCGTCGACGCCGGGCACGGCCTATGTGCTGTTCCATCACGTGATGGGTGAAACCAACGGCGCGCGGGGCGTTTGGGGCTACGTGCGCGGCGGCATGGGAGGGTTGACGGGCGCGCTGGCCGCCGCCGCACGAGCGATGGGCGTCGAGATCGTGTGCGACAGTCCGGTCGAGCGGATTCGCGTGCGCGGCAACCAGGTCGAGGGCGTCGTTCTCGCGGACGGCAGCGAAGTCAGCGCGCCGCTCGTATTGTCTAACGCCGACTGCAATGTGACATTCCTCAAGCTTGTCGGTGAGCCGTACCTGCCGCCCGATTTCGTGGCTGCGGTCAAGGCGATCCGGTATGACAGCGCGTCGCTGAAGATCAACCTGCTGCTCAGCGAAGTGCCGGATTTCACTGCCTGTCCGTCGGCCACGCCCGCGCCGCACCATCGCGGCACGATCCACATCTGCGAATCGCTGGACTACATCGAGCGGGCCTTCGACGACGCCAAGTACGGCCGGCCGTCGCGCGAACCGGTGCTCGAATGCACCATCCCGTCCGTGGTCGACGAATCGGTGTGTCCGCGCGGCCGCCATCTGATGAACCTGTTTGTGCAATACGCCCCGTACGAACTGCGAGAAGGCGACCGCCCGGGCGACTGGGATCGCATTAAGGAATCGTTCGCAGACCGCTGCATCGACGTCCTGGCCCGCTACGCGCCCAACATACGCAGAACCGTGGTCTCGCGGCACGTGCTGACACCGCTCGATCTCGAGCGCGAGTTTGGCCTGACGGGCGGCAACATCTTCCAGGGGGCCATGACGCTCGACCAGTTGCTGTTCATGCGACCCGTGCCGGGCTACGCCCGTTACCGCACGCCCATTCAGGGGCTGTACCTGTGCGGCGCGGCGACCCATCCAGGCGGCGGCGTGATGGGTGCCTGCGGCTACAACGCGGCGCACCAGGCGCTTCGCGATGGCGCATAGGGTCAGCGTGCGCGAAATCGCACAGCGCGTGGCATGCCCAAGCGCAAGCGCGGGCATGCGGGCCGCCGCGCATGGCCGCGCTGCGCTTGGCCATGCCACACGTCATGGCGCTGATTTAGCGGGCAGACGTTGTCAGCCCGGCGGCGGATACGTCAGGGGTGCGCCGGGGCCGAGCGGTAAGTCGACGGTCAGCCAGATGGCGACCATGGCCGTCCAGGCCAGCCAGAAGGCGATCGAGTAAGGCAGCATGGCCGAGATGAGCGTGCCCAATCCGGCCTTGGGCAGGTAGCGCTGCACCACGGCGATGATGATCGGGAAGTAGACGTTGAGGGGTGTGATGCAGTTCGTGACCGAGTCGCCCACGCGGTACAGGCACTGCGTGGCCTCGGGCGAGTAGCCGAGCGCCATCAGCATGGGCACAAACACCGGGGCCATGATGGCCCACTTGGCCGACGCGCTGGACATGAACAGGTTGATCAGCGCCGCCACGATCACGAAGCTGATCATCAGCGGCACGCCGGTGAACCCGACCGACTTGAGGAAGTCGGCCCCGGCGATGGCGATCATTCGGCCGAGCTCGGAGACGCGGAACCAGGCCACGAACTGGCCGGCGAAAAAGGCCATCACCACGTAGGTGCCCATGGCCGACATGGTCTGGCCCATCATCTTCGATGCGTCACGGTCGGAACGGATCTTGCGCGTCACCAGGCCGTAGGCCAGGCCCGGCACCAGGAACACGATCATCAGCAATCCGACCAGGCTGTCGTAGAAGGGCTTGATGCCGCCGGTCTTTGCGTCCCGAAGGGGAGCGCCCGACGGAACCACCAGCACAAGGACGATGCCGACGGTGACCAGCACCGCCAGCCCAGCCACGATCAGTCCACGGCGCTCGATAGGCTCGATGTGCGGCGATTCGCCGTCGAGCGCGGCCTCGGCCCCGCCCGTCCACGGCCCCAGGCGCGGCTCAACGATCCGATCGGAGACGAACCAGCCGACGGCCGTCAGCATGAACACCGACGCAAACATGAAATAGTAGTTGGCCGTCGCCAGCACCTCGTAGCCGGCGTCGAGTATGCGCGCATTCTCCTGCGTCAGTCCGGCCAGCATCGGATCGAGTGTGCTGAGCATCAGGTTGGCCGAGAACCCGCCCGACACACCTGCAAATGCGGCCGCGACGCCCGCCACGGGGTGGCGCCCCAGCGTCCCGTAGAGCATGGCGGCCAAGGGCGGAAGGATGACGTAACCCGCATCCGAGGCGACGTTCGACATGATGCCGGCGAAGACCACGGTCGGCGTTACGGCCGCGCGCGGCACGGCCATAACCAGTGCCTTGAGCAGTGCCGAGAACAGGCCGGTGCGCTCGGCGACGCCGATGCCCAGCATGGCGACGAGCACGGTTCCCAGCGGCGCGAAACTCGTGAAGTTGCTGACCACGCCGCTCAGAACCGTCTGCACGCCGTCGCGGCTGAGCAGGTTCACCGCCGAGATCAGCCGCCCGTCGGCCGGGTTCGCCACCTGCACGCCCGAAGCGCTGACCAGCCACGACGCCAGCAGCGTGAGTGCGCCCAGCAGAACGAAAATGGTGACAGGGTCGGGCAGGCGGTTGCCAACCCGTTCGATCAGATCGAGCAGGCGCGCCACCAGCCCGCGCGGCGCGTCGCTCTTGAGAAACTCGGAATCAGCCATCAGGTTCGTCTCGCGCAGCCGTTCGGCGGGCGGATCATAGCGTGTGCCTTCTTATCGAGCGAGGACAGGGTATCGGCGGGCTCGGAACGCCGCCCGCCCAAGGGCGCGGGCCTGAATGCCAGGGATCCTCCCGGCGTTCAATCAGCCTCAGGAGAGTCAGCGACATTCGCTGAGTCGCAGCGTCCGCCACCCGCGGCCTTGGCGGCCGGGGTTCTGATTCGCTGCTCGCATCAACCTTGGGGCTATCGACGCGGCGCTCTGCTGGGAGGCGCTGACGTTGCGCGGCGGCACAGGTCGACCAGCTCGGCCACCTGATGTCCCAACGCGGTGAGTTCCGCGCGGGCCGCCGTCGAGGCTTCCAAATGCCGGGCGGCGTCGGTAATCGGGCCAAAGCCGTAGCCGCCAGCGGCGCCTTTGAGTTGGTGGGCGATCGTTTGCAGGGCGCCCAGGTCGTTGTGATCGGCCGCGTCCTGAAGCGTGCGAACGCGGTCGGCCAGCTCGTCGACAAACTCGCTGATGATGGGCTGCATGTCGGCATCATCGGCGAAGTCGCTGTACAAGGGCGAGTCAAGTGCCGCAGCGTCTGGCCGTTCCGAGCCCGATCGTTTCGCTTCCACGCTCTCGCGCTCCTGGAATGCCCCGCGGCGACGGGGAAACCTGCACGGCCTACGTATCGGCTATCGCGAGGCGATGCCGTATAGATTCATCAGTCTTTTCATGTATTTCGATTAGCGTTAATATTGAAGCTGGTTATCGGGCTGCGCGGCGCGCGGCTGAAATGCGCTGGCGGGATGCGCGGAGCGCGGCGGCCGCATCCAGGGTTCGGTGGGTTCGTTTGGTTTTCTTGGCTGGCCTCCTTTCATGTGCCGTCAGATACGATGGAGTACTTGCCTCATCCAAGCCGAACCCGCCAGCCTTGGCTTGGTTTGGTCAACGGCGCTGCCAACTTCGCGGGGCACGGAGGCCGGATCAGGTTCGGTGGCTTCGTTTGGTTTTTTTGCCAACGCCGCCGCGCCCGGTCAGCAGTCTGGTCAATCATCCCTATTTACCCCGGATTGCCCAAGCTTGGCTTCGTTTGGTCTTTTCCTGGCCTTCGGTTCACGACGCTTGGATGCTCGTGCGTGCCGTCCTTTGGCGGCGTGACCGCCCATCGGCGCGTGATCCGGTGCCTTTGTTTGGGCCGCCCATCATAGGCGCTCGCGTAGGCGGGTCTCGGAGTATCGTGGCCTCGTGGCCTCCCACTCCTACTACATGCCCGCCGATCGCACCGATCGCAGGCCCCGTGCGCAGACGCTCGTCCAGACGACGCGACGCGCGCTCGTCTCAAAGGGGCTTCCCGCCGATGCGGCCCTCGACGATACGGATTCCGTCGACGATCAGGCCGTGGAGCTGGTCGAGCTGGCGGCGGAGCGATTATCCTTCACCCTACTTGCTCGGCTGAGTCGTAGGAGGCTTTGGCGGGTGGACGGAGCTTCCGCCGCGCGGCGGCTTGATGGTCAGAGGGTTGATCGCCGGACCGGTCGGCTGATAACCGCGCTCGATAGGGCTATTCGGTCTGGGCTGATTGCCCGGTTGGCTCTTCGATTCACTGGCCATTCTGCGTCTCCGTCAGCCTGCGGAATTCGATCGTCGAAATCTCGTCCGCGTTGATGATTGTAGCGCCGCTATCCTCGCGCGGCACGACTCGCAGAGCTCGGTCGACTCAAGATATCGTTGCCCGTCGATATTTAGTGCGTATAATGACAGCATATGGCCACTCTGGACAGCCTGCTCACAGAAGCCCGATCGCTCCCGCTGGAGGACCGCCAGCAGGTTGTACGCGAGCTGACGCGGGCCAACCTGATCGACCTGCTGCGCGGCATCGAGACCACTCCCGTCGACCCGCTGCCGCTCTCCGATCAGGACCTTCACGATCTCGTGCATGAGGCGCGGCGGAAGGTGCTTCGTGCGCGTGATCTTTGACGTCAACGTTCTCACCCGCATCGCGCTGGGCAGCGAGTTAGCGGCCCGCATCCTGCGCGGCGCGCTCGAGCATGGCGATGCTGTACTGGTCTGCGAGGAGCTGTTGGCGGAACTGGCAGAGACATTGAGCAAGCCGCGGCTGGCGATCCGCCTGTCTGCCGATGGGGCGCGCCAGGTCAGCGGTCCTGCACCTGCTTCTCGCCGCGCCTGACCGCTTCCGCAGTGCGAAGTCGATTCAGGTGCGCGATCAGATGATCGGCCCGAGTCCGCGGTAACAAGCCTCGCTCTGTGCCAAAGTGCGCGTAGCGCATCTTTGACTGGCGGCAGATTCCTTGAAGGACGTGAGTGAGCATGGCAGTGGCTTCCTCGTTCATCCCGAGCGCCTGATAGATACATACAGCCTGATAGCGCGGGGTCACGTTGTAGAGCCCCTCCTCGTCACCGGCACCGGACCGGAGCAGGCGTTCGACAAGATCCTTCGCCTTCTCAAGATGTGCATCGCCGGCGCCCGTGTTCCACACGCGAAGTTGCCCACCCGTGCGGTAGTGGAATTCGATCATATTCTCCTTCAGCCGCAGCTCGTCTCCTGGATGCATGGCGCGAAGGAGGATGCGAAAATCTTCCTTCACGACGAATGTGCATCCAAAGAGCGTTTCGGCACCCGGTTTCGCTCGGACGCTGATCTCGTACAGCCCTGGCGGAGGAACTGCCCCACCGGCAATTCGGAGCTGCCAGACCCACTTCAGAGTCTGGCCAGGTCGTAGAGTCGCTCGGGCGACGGAGCGCTCGACGTTCGGTTCACCAGAAACTTCGATCCGCGCTGATTCCACTACGAGTTCCATTCGACAATCGTCCGCGGGGCGCCCGTCGCGACTGATGTCGAACGCGAATTGATCCGCCCAAGTGGCATCCCCACTCTCGAGGTGCACTGCACAAGATTCGTCCCGGACGGCGATGTGCCCATCAAACAGAATTGGCAGATTTGCGACCGTCTCCACGAACTCCTCGTAATACCCGCTGTCAGCGGGCTGGGTCGGGTTCCGCTCCCGTAGGAGGTTGGCCGGAAGGAGACCGCCGAAAACCATGGGGGGCCGTGGTGGATTGGAATCCGATGGATCATTGGCAGACGTTTGGCCGGTAGCGGCGTGGATACCAGGTATCGTGACAGCGACTAGTGTAATCGCCTTGGCGCCGTACATTCAAACTGTTATCATTCTCACGCTCCGTCCGCTAGGATACTCGGCGATGGGAGCAGACCGGGTCACGATTCGCGTCTCGACCGATCCGATGTTCGGCGAGAATTCGTGCGTCGTCAGCGCTTCGGACGGCCGCCAGTGCTGGCTGATTAATCCAGGTCTTCCGCCGGCCGAGATGACGGCGTAGACCTCATGCGCCGAGTCGGTGCAATGTCATGGCGAGTCGCTACCCGTGCCAGATGGGGCCGCTTTGCCCTCGGCCGCTAACGCCTGCTTCATGCGGATTTGCTTCATGGCGCGAGTCAGGTTTTGCGCGTACGGCATCGGCAGCGTCCCGCGCTCCCGGCTGAAGTGTGCATGTCGCATCTTCGACTCGCGTATCGTGCCCTGTATCACCCGCGTGTAATAAGCTATCACTTGGTCATACATTTCTAGCGCGGCATAAATCCTCGCCGCTTGGTAGCGAGGCGTAATGTTGAACAGCCCTTCCTCGTCGCCCGCGCCGGAACGCAGAAGTTCTTCCACCAATCGCCGGGCCGTCTGCAAGTGGTCGGTGCTGCCGGGTTCGTCCCATGGCTTCAGGGCAACGCCGGTGGTGTAGTGCCGCTCGATTACGTTTTCAGCGAGGCGAAGTTCGTCGCCCGCCGCTGCCCGTCGCACTAGAATGCGGTATTCGACCTTGAGGACAACTGGCAGGCCAAAAAAAGCTTCGGCTGTGCTCTGGGCACGGAAGTCAATTTGATATAAACCTGGATCCACGAGGCCTCCGCTGCGACCCTCGAGCCGCCACAGGGAATCAAAAACCTCCCCTTCCTCAAGTCGTATCTCATGGGCACCGGGCGCAACGGGAGCGCTCGTGATTGAGCCCATGCACACCGATGGTTCTACCAATACCATCCGGCCGTCAGTCGGAAGTCCGTCCTTGCGAATGCTAATGTCGATCTGGTCGGCCCAGCTCAAGTCTCTGTCTCGAAGACGGACAACCAACGATCCTGCCCGGGTGCCGCCACCCAGGCAGAAAAAGGTTGGCACCTCCGCAAGAGCCTCGACATACTCTTCATAGTACCCCGACTTTTCAGGGGCCGCTGGATCAATTTCGCGCATCAAATTGACCGGGTTGGCCGATATTTCAAGGAAACGCCTGGACCCTTGGCGATCTTGCTCCTGCCCCGATGCAACAGACGCGCTGAAAACGGTAGCACTACCAACCAACAAACGAACTGCACGCCGGGGTAGACATTCGTCAGACATAGATACACTCCGATTTCACCGGATGCTGTCAAGGATGCTTCATATGGAAACGCACCTGGTCAAGGTCGTCGACGCTGTACATGCTAGGCACGGGCACAAGGACATCGCTGGTCATGTTGCTTATGTTACCTTGATTGTCGACCCAAGTAACAGTTTCCTGAATGCCGTTGGCACCCGTGGTGACCGTCAAACCAACGATCGCGTCGTCTCCGCCGGGCATGGCGTTGATGACACGGTCGCCGCCGTCGGTGATCCCCACTTGGTGCGGCTCGCCTTGGCCAACGGCGATTCGTGGGACGTCGTCACCGACGGCAGGCGTGTTGCTCACGCCGTCCGCCCCCGTATCGATACAGTCAGTATGGGGTTGGCCATTTCCGGGCATGATCAGCTGAACGTCGTTTCCTGCAGCTGCGGTCTGCGCCACGCCGTCAGGCCCGGTCGTAATCGTGGAACCGACAATCATATCGTCTCCGGCTGGAAGAGTCTGAAGTCCGTCCCCGCCATCGATGATTGCTACCGCGCCAGGAAACCCCTGTCCAATCATTATTATTGGGACATCGTCGCCGCCCGCTCCAGTGTTGCAGATACCATCCGGGCCGGTGGTAACGTTGATGGAATGAGGGGCGCCGTGTGTTATTGGTATGACGTATTCGTCACCGGTGCAGAAATTATGCTCCACATGGCATCCATGCCCGCATTCGTGCGCCACGGTTTCGCGCAGCGCATCCATCGCCTCTCCCGCAGTAAGTGCCACAGCGATATCGTCGGCAGTGCACAGCATTGCGTCCGGGCCCGCCGCCTGCCCCGGCATACCGGCGGGATGCGCGGCAACATTGATTTCGATGAAGTCGATCTCGTTTGGCGACTGGTTGTACGGCATTCCAGGCAGCGGATTCGTGTTTCCCAATACACCCCCACCCAGGACATTGTTGATCACCCGGAGAGCGCGCTGGTCGGTTGCGCCGGCGATTCCAGATCGCTGCCAGTTGATGTATCGGTTAGCGATTCCGTCCCACTCCATATCGTTAATCCTGCGTACGTCAAAACCAGCAAGGTTCGGGAAGAAGCCAAGGCCTACTGGCACCAACGGATCAACGTTGGCGAAAACGTCCTTCGTGCGCGTCGTTGTACGTGTGTGGGCCATCGTGATAAAGAACCCGCGATACTCTTCGAAAGCGACTAGACCGTCTCCGACGAGTCCCAAGACGCTGGTGGAAGCCGGGACGAGGTGGGGACCGGCGTCTGCCACCACGGGGCGCTCGGGATCGTCGTCTTCCTCAGCGTCCTTGACGCCGTCCATGTCCGTGTCGGCCTTGTCGTGATCGATATCCGGCTGCAGATTCTCATAGGCGTCCGGCAGTCGATCGCAATCCGAGTCCTTCGGCAGGTTGCGCTTCAGCGACACACAACCGCGTCCAACTAGCACGGCGCGGATTTTCGCTACGGCGCCGTAGTCGAACGCAGTCACCTGGGCCGTAGCGATGTTGGCCGGCGCCTGCGTCGTCGCGCTCAATTGGTTGCCGGCAACGATCAGGGTCGGGTTGCCGGCGGCTTCGAATTTGAAGTCCGGATCAAGGTCTCCCTGCATGCCGTGGTTCATGGCGTCGCCTGGGAAATCGCTGACATCGACCAACTCAAAACGAATGTCATCCGTAAGTGCGGCCGGGAGGATTTCGGCCGTGAAGGAGACCATGTTGGAGTTCTGGGGAAGATACGCGTCAGGCGTAGCTGTCAATGTGACTTGCACGATGGTCACACGTACGGCGTCCGCATGAAGGAAGTCGGCGTTGCCCGGACCGTCCGGATCGATCTCGAAGAGGATTCGATCGGCGCCGAGCGACGGACTGGGCTTTATCCCCTCCAGCCAGAGATTCACCGTCCGGTTCTGGTTGGTCAGGCCCAGGTTCGCCGCGCCGTACGTGGCCTGCGCAACATAGTCTCCAGGCATGCCGGTGGCGGGGTTCATGTTGCGGACCACGTTGCCGTTCTTGGTCCAAATCCGCAGCCGGCCGTCCGGCGGTGCGGCGATATCGGGGCAATCGCCGGTCGGGACAGTCGCCGCCGGATTGGAAGCGGTGTAGGTCACGCGAATCGTCGCAACGGCCAGGTCCAATGGCTGCGGAGCCTCAAACACCATTCGCACGAAGTCCGCCTCGCTCACGTTGATGTCATCCTCCATGCCACCGCCCGCGCCGTCGAGATCATAACCGTCACCGAGGTCCGCGATGTTATCGTTGTCGTCATCATCCTCGTTGAGGCACACAAAGCGACCGGGCAGGTTTCCGCGGTCCTCGATGTTGTCCTCAGCCGACGTCCGGTTAGGCCCGAAGTCCGCGACGTTGTTCGTGTTGTCGCTGTCGACGTCAAGATCGACCTTCGCAACCGTCACACGGGCGGCATCGAAGCATTGGAAGCCTGCCGGACCTGGTCCGTCTGGATCTACTTCAAAGGTCATCCTGCTCGCGCCGAGGGCGTCGCTGGGGATCGTGCCTTCCAGCCACAGATTCACGGATCGCATCACGTTGCTGAGGCCGAAGGCCGTGGCAGCGTGCGTGGCGCTGGTCACTTGATCGCCCCCGGCGCTGATCGAGGCGATATTGCGAGCGACGTTTCCGTTCTTCTTCCAGACTCTGAGTGCCACGGGGCGCGTGACCTTAATCGTTGCAACTGCGAGGTTGGTCGGCGCAGGAAGTTCGAGCACCACGCGCACGAAGTCATTTTCGGCCGCATTGAGGTCATCGGCATTCCCGGCCATTCCGTCGCGGTTGTATCCATCAGAGGCGTCGGGGACGCCGTCATCGTCGTCATCGTCATCGTTGACGCGGACATACTTTCCGGGCTTGGTTGGATCATCCTCCATCGCGTCCTCCGCGGCGTTGAGCTGCGGACCGAAGTCCGGGACGTTGTTCGTGTTATCACTGTCAATGTCGAAATCGACCTGCAGGGCCGAGACCCGGATCGCATCGTCACAATCAAAACCACTGGGACCCGGGCCGTCGGGATCAACCTCAAAGACGATCCTGCTGTCGCCGAGCGAGGCACTGGGCGCCAAACCTTCCACCCATAACTGGACGGAGCGCATTGCATTACTTAGACCAAACGCCCCGGGGGCGTGTATGCCGTTCGTCACCTGGTCGCCCCCGGCGCTGATCGAAGCCGCGTTCCGGGCCAGATTCCCGTCTTTTCGCCAGATTCGGACGGCTGCCAGCGACGTTACCTGAATCAGAGCCACGCCCAAGTCGATCGGCGCGGCTACTTCGAACAGCACCGGCACGAAGTCGTTTTCTGCCGTGTTCAGGTCGTCCGCGTTTCCACCCACGCCATCGGCATTGAAGCCGTCGGACAGGTCCGGAACAGCGTCCCCGTCGTCATCGTCGTCGTTGACGCACACGTACTTGCCTGGAAGTGCCGGGTCGTCCTCGAAGTTATCGCCGACCACGGTGATCTGGCCGTCGTTATTCGAATCGACATTGAGATCGACGGTGAGATTCTCAACGCAAAACGCGACGCCGCTGCCCAGCAGGCTGTCAGACACGTTGGTAGCGCTGCCATAAAGCGTGAGCGTTGAGGCCTGCTGGGCAGTCAACTCAGAATAGTCGATGACGACGTCAAGCGCTGTGTAATTACCGCCTGGCAGCGGACCGGCGTGAAACACGTCGTCGAGGCTGTTTACAGTAACGGTGTCGGACCAGTTCTGTCCGGTCGCTGCATCGACTTCGTAGCTCAGCCCATCGTTCCAGATGGACTGTGATCCCGTATAAATGGGCCATTCGCGACTGAACAAGTAGACGACGACACGAACACAACTCGTGCCCTGCGGGATTGTGACGTTCCACGTGTTATCGATTGGGACACCCTCTTCCCCACCTTCGCCGTCGACGACATAATTGGCCTGGCAAGTCGGAGGAACACAGGGCACTGGGAATCCTACACACTGGCCGCCGATGCACTCATCGGCCGTGCAGTCGTCATAGTCCGTGCACTCGTTGTCATCATTGGGCGTGAATACGCAGCCCACGTCGGTGTAGCAGGCGTCGTCCGTGCAGAGGTTGGCGTCGTAGCGATGAACTGGGTCGCCGACGCACGCGCCGACCAGGCAATGGTCGCCGGTCGTGCACTCGTCGTCATCGTTGCACGCAATGTTCGATAGATACAACGTCAGACAGCCTCCCTTGGCTTCGACACAGACATGCTCTGTGCACTCTTCGCCATCGTCGGGACACTCGACGGGTGTGCCGACGCACACGCCGTTCTGGCACTCATCGGGATCCGTGCAGATGAGGTGATCGTCGCAAGGTATGTTAGACAACGGGTCGTGGATGCACTCGTCCCCAGAGCACGAATCGACCGTGCATGAATTCTGATCGTTGCACATGGCCGCACTGCACGGGCAGACGCCGGCGGCCGGACAGCCCGCGCAACACGGGCTCATACTGCAAGGGTCCTGGCAGTTGCCGGCCTGGGCCTGCGACGGATCGGAGAAGGACGCCATCGTAAGAATGATAAGCGGCAGGCCGCCAGAAATCGACGTGGCCATGCGGCGTATCCGGCACGTTTGGCAAGCGTGGGTCATTGTGTCGGCTCCAACGCTGTTCGGCGGCTACCGGCCCGGTCAGCCGCGTTGTCGGCCGTCAGGCGCTTTCAGGAGTCCTGTCAAGGGTTCGGCCAGCCGTGCTCTTCAATGAAAGCCAATGCGTTTTCGACCAGCTGAGCGCCTCGCGTGCCGGGAAAATTCTCGAGCACCGCGTAGCCGGCCTCCAGCACCTGATCCAGCGGCGCCTGAGCCTGGTAGAGGATGTCGAACACCCAGTAGTACGTCCGTGCCAGGTTGTGGAGGCGCGGCCAGATTTCCTCGTCGAGCGAGTACTCGCTGATGATCCACTGGAAGTGCGGCATGGCAGGTCCGGGTTGGCCCATCATGTGCAGCGATTCGCCGGCCAACATATGGGCCGTCGCCACCTCACGGCGGAACTGGACCGGATCGTAGCCCGCGATGTAGGCTTGGGCTGCCTCGACCGTGTCAGGCCAGCACTTCTGCCAATGGTACGTCTCGATGATCATCAGCTCTGCCCTCGCGACCTGCAGGGGTGAAGCTTGCTCAAGCTCAAGCACTTGTTGGCAGAGCGATCTGGCCTGCTCCGACTCGGCCGGCTCGATCATCGCCAGCTCTTCGGGCGGAAGCATGAGCGTCTCGAAGTAGCCGGCGGCGAGTTGTAGCTTGGAATTCGCGACTATGCGGGCGGCCGGATGCGTCCGCCCGATCTGTTCAAGAATCAGCAGGAACTCGGCCATGCCTTCGCTCAATTGGTGATCGTAGATCAGTAGTGTGCCCTTGGACTCGCGAGCCCGAAGCGCCGCGCCGCTGCCTGGATACGATTCGATCACGGCATCGAGCAGTTCAATTGCGGGTGCCACATCGGCGGCGGCGACGGCGGCCAAGGCAGACTGAAGCTGCGTGGCCGCGACGACTTCAAGTTCGTAATCCGCTTCCGCAGTCTCGACATCGGCTCCGGCAATCTGTGCGGCGATGATCTGGGCCCGGGCCGCCGATTGCGACTCCGGAACTTGCTGCTGGAGCAGTTCAATGACCGCGCTGGCGGCCTCGTCATCGCCGAGCTGGTGATGCCCAAGCGCGGAGTAGTAGAGCCCGACCTCGGCCCAATAGGCATACGGGTTCATCGCGATGCCCTGTTCGAGGAGCGGTACGGCCTGGCTCGCTTGGCCATCGAGGACCCAGCAGGCGCCGAGCATGACCATGGCACGTTGGGAGTTCGGCGCCAATTCGAGGATTTGAGCATAAACGCCGGCAGCCTCGGCCCATTGCTCGGCCGCGCCGAGCGCTCCAGCAAGCTCAAACAACGCCGCCGGCGCGGGCCCGGGTACTTGATCCTGCCCGCGCAGGCCGGTCGCGGGGGCGAGCCAAGCGGCTGCCGACAGCACGACCAGTTCGAAGCTACGGCCTACGGATTGCGGATTGCGGATTGCGGATTGCGGATTGCCACGTCTGCGCTCCTGACTTCCTGTTCGTCGCGAAGAGTAGCCGCCAATACTTCACCGAAGCATGTGTAAGTTAACCGATCTCATCGCGAGTGTCAACGAAAATCAAAATCTGAGCGCAACATCAAGTTTGACAGCGACTTGCGCTCCGCCGCGCACCAGAAATGAGCGTCTATTGACACCGCCCCCGGTCCCAGTCGTGCGCTTGAACGGATCGCACAATCGCCTCGGCCAGCTCGACGGCTGCCAGACCATCTTCGGCCGCGACCACCGGCCGTTCGCCCGTGCGGGCACTGTGCAGAAACGCCTCAATCTCGGCCCGCAGCGGCTCAACGTCATCGACTTCGAGCGGCTCGACATTGACCATTGAGCCGAAGTCGAGGGCCTGCATCTGCGACAGGTCGTCAAAGTGCCGCTCCCGGGCCAGTTTCAGCAGGTTCAAGTTGGCGTCCTTCTTAATGGCGATGCCCGATTTTTTCTGGAAGTCCATCGACAGGTAGGCGTCGGGACAGAAGACGCGGATCTTCCGCTCGGTCTTGAGCGCCAAGCGCGAGGCTGTCATGTTCACCACCGCCCCGCCCGAGAACTCGACCCGCGCGTTGGCGATGTCCTCGTGAGCGCTCAGCACGCTGACACCAACGGCCGACACGCGATAGTCGCGCTCACGCACGAGGTGCAGCACGATGTCGATGTCGTGGATCATCATGTCGAACACGACGCCGATGTCGGCCGACCGGAACGTGAACGGTGAGATGCGGTGCGTCTCGATGAACTTGGGTGCGACCCTCATACGGTTCATCGCCAGCACGACGGGATTGAAGCGCTCGGAGTGGCCCACCGCCAGGACGCTTCCACGCGCCCGCGCCAGCTCCAGCAGCCGGGCCGCGCCGACCGAATCGGGCGCCAGCGGCTTCTCGATCAGCGTGGCAACGCCGGCCTCGATCAGCGGCCGCGCCACGCGCTCATGATGGACGGTGGGGACGGCGACCGACACCGCGTCGAGCCGGTCGAGGAACGGACTGACATCCGCGGCGGCCGTGGCGCCGTACTTGGCTGCGTATTCGTTGGCCCGATTCGCGTCGGTGTCGATGCAGGCTACCAGGTCGACGTCCGGCAGGTCGGCGTAGATGCGGGCGTGGTGCCGCCCCATGTGGCCCAGACCGACGACGGCAGTGCGAAGGCGATGACTCATCTTTCTGCCGGGGTCAGCTTAGCGTGGCAGGCGCGACGCCGGCAAGCCGCGCCGAGGAGCGCTTGGGCAAGCGCCAACGTATGTATCCGATTGTCGTCGTGGCCAAACCACGCGGCCATCGATGCGTCGGAAGACAACGTTATCCTGGAGATTTCGTTAGCCCGGATTATTCATGAACGCGCCGGCTTTGGCGCCGTAAGTTGCGTGGGCGGCAGCGCTTGCGCGCGGTTTCGGGCGTACCCGTGCGAGACACTCGGCCGCAGTGCCGAGCGCCGACCTGGCCGGCCTCCCGGCGCGCCGGGACGGGCGGGGTTCCGATGCTGAGTGGCCGCGGGAGTCGGAACCCCGGCCGCCAAGGCCGCGGGGCACCCTGGACTCGCCGCGGCTCGCAACGCGAGCCTGGTCGAGCTGCGACCGTGCCGCCTTTGGCGGTAGCGGAGTGTCCAGGGTCACGGGCGCTGACACGCTGACGGTCACCGGTGTCGCGGCTTGCGGAAACGCAGAAGATAGTTTTCCTGCAGAAACGGGGCGGCCGATGCATCGGCGAGCCATTCGAAGCCGCAGGCGCGGATCTCGGCCACGGTCATTTCCTGACCGGCGCGAACGTGGTCGATCACCCACGCGCGACTGACACCGGGGGTGCGCTTGAAATCGACGACGACGACCTCACCCCCCGGCCGCAGCGCCTCGTAGAGCGACCGCATGGTGCTGTGCGGATACTCGAAGTGATGGTACGTGTCGCAGATGAACGCCAGGTCGATCGAGTTGGCCGGGAGCTCGACCGAGTCGTCCTTGCACAGCACCGTCCGGATGTTCGTCAGTCCCTGCTGGGCGGCCCGCTGGCGGATCAGCTCGAGAAAGCCGGCCGTGATGTCGACGGCGTACACGGTCCCAGTCGCACCAACCGACTCGGCCAGCAGTGCGGTGAAGAACCCCGTGCCGGCGCCGATGTCCGCCACGGCCATGCCCGGCTTGGCGCCGACCGCGGCAACGATCCGCTCGCGCTCGCGAAAAATCTCGCGGCTCTCAGCCTCGAACCGTTCGACCCAGACGTCCACGCCTTGCGTGGCGTACTCTTCGTTGACGCCCGGCCGAACGCTGGCTTCGTGCGGCTGCGTCGCGGGCGTAGTGGCCGCAGCGGTCCGCGGCGCGCGATCGGTGACTCCGCCGGCTCGGCAGCCGACCATGAGCAGCGAGAGAACCATCGTTGGCAGTGCCCACCGCCCGGAGGGCGCATCTCGGCGCGACGGGTCGGCCACGGGCTTCGGTGCTAGCATTACCCAAATCTCCGAATAACGCGCTTTCATTCTCAGGAACACCATTCCAGCGGCGACCAAGCGATGCAGGTAACCACGTTTCCACGCTCCCAGCGGGGTCCGCGTGAGACGTGGGCGAACTCAAAACTCAAAGCCGGTGGCAGGCCCGGCGCGCCGGGACCGGCTGAAGCCGACCTACCAGCCAGCGCAATCGCTTTCAGGCGCGTCGACGACTGATCAGCCCGGGTTTTGGCACACCTTCACACGACACCAGCTTGTATGAAAGCTGTCAAGTTGCGACAATGCTGCGGTCCGACACGCAGATCCGATGCGGGAGCGACGCATCTCGCTGGCCGCTGGCGGAGAGTCGGCGATGGCGAGGGCGGCGACATCAGCAGGAGGCAGAATTGCACCATGTGCCGACTCGCGATCTGTGCGCCGCCGCGTTTTGTCAAGATTAGTTTCGCGATGTTGCCCATCATTGCCGCCTTGGCCGCCGGGCAGAACGTTGGCGGCAAACTGGCTGCTGAGAGACAGGTTCCGCACGGTCTGTCCGCTTCGGACTGGTCCGGCATCCGCGAGGCGTACGAAGCGGGGCGGCACGTGGCTGTCGCGTGCGACGGCGGATACCAGGCGCGAAACCCCGGCCAGCAGTGGCGGACGCGCTTCGATGGTAAGGGCTTTCTGGTGACGCCCGACGACGGCGGGTGGTCGTGGGGGCTGGAGCTGGTCAGCTACGGCCGCGACGGCGATGAGCGAGCTTTCGAGTCGCCTGGCTGTATCGACGCTGAGGGGCAGCGCGTCGAATACGAATGGGACGACACGCTGACCGAGTGGTACGTCAACGACCCGCGCGGCTTGGAGCACGGATACACGATCCGTCGCCGGCCAGACGCGGGAACCCTTGACACCGCATGGTGGCGTCAAGGGCAGGTGGATTCCCGCTGTGGTGGGTGCGAGACCCCGGACACCATACGGCTGCGTCCAGGGCAGGCGGGATTCTCGCACCCGCAGGGCCTGAACATCACGTTGGCGGTGCGCGGCGGACTGCGGCTGGAAGTCCGTGGTGACGGGCAAGACGTCGCCTTCGTCGATGCGGCTGGCGCGGCAGTGCTGACTTATCGCGGGCTGAAGGTGTTCGACGCCGACGGTCGCTCGCTCCCGGCGCGCTTCGAATCATCGAGGGACGCGCTTCGCCTGACCATCGACGACGCCGGTGCGCGCTATCCGCTGACGGTCGATCCGATCGCCCAGCAGGCGTATCTCAAGGCGTCGAATACGGGGCCGAGCGACCAGTTGGGGTACTCGGTGGCGGTGTCGGGCGACACGGTCGTGGTCGGGGCATTCGGTGAAGACAGCGTCGCCACGGGCGTCAACGGCGACCAGAGCAACAACAACGCCTTGTCGGCCGGCGCGGCATACGTCTTCGTGCGCAACGGCTCGACGTGGAGCCAGCAGGCCTACCTCAAGGCGTCGAACACGGGGGCCAGCGACCTTTTCGGCTATTCGGTGGCGGTGTCGGGCGACACGGTGGTGGTTGGGGCGATCATGGAGGACAGCAGCGCCACGGGCGTCGATGGTGACGAGGTCGACAATGGCGCCATGGAGTCCGGCGCGGCGTACGTTTTTGTGCGCAGCGGCACATCGTGGACCCAGCAGGCCTACCTCAAGGCGTCAAACACGGGGGCGGGTGACTGGTTCGGCTGGTCGGTAGCGATATCGGGCGACACCGTGGTGGTTGGGGCGCTCCGCGAAGACAGCAGCGCCACCGGCGTGAACGGCGACCAGAGCAACAACAATACTCTCGACTCCGGCGCGGCGTACGTTTTCTTGCGCAGCGGAACGACGTGGAGCCAGCAGGCCTACCTCAAGGCGTCGAACACGGACGTGCACGACGAGTTCAGCTATTCGGTCACGGTGTCGGGCGACACCGTAGTGGTCGGGGCATCCGACGAAGACAGCGCCGCCACGGGCGTGAACGGCAACCAGACCAACAACAACGCTCAGTCAGCCGGCGCGGCGTTCGTCTTCGTGCGCAGCGGCTCGACTTGGAGCCAGCAGGCCTACTTGAAGGCGTCGAACACGGGGGCAGGCGATTTCTTCGGCATTTCCGTGACGCTGTCGGGTGACACGCTGGCCATTGGGGCTTTCATGGAGGACAGCAGCGCCACGGGCGTGAACGGCAACCAGAGCGACAACAACGCCGTCGATTCCGGCGCGGCATACGTCTTCACGCGCAACGGCACGTCGTGGGGCCAGCAGGCCTACCTTAAGGCGTCGAACACAGGGGCAGATGACCAACTCGGCTGGTCGGTGGCGGGGTCAGGTGACACGGTTGTGGTGGGTGCTTTCATGGAGGACAGCAGCGCCACGGGCGTGAACGGCGACGAGAGCAACAACGGCGCCGTCGATTCCGGCGCCGTGTACGTCTTCACGCGCAGCGGCACGATGTGGAGCCAGCAGGCTTACCTCAAGGCGTCGAACACGGGGGCAGGCGACCACTTTGGCGAATCAGTGGCCGTGTCGGGCGGCACGGCGATGGTGGGAGCCCGGTTCGAGGACAGCAACGCCACGGGCGTGGACGGCAACCAAGCCAGCAACAGCGCGGGAAATTCGGGCGCGGCCTACGCCTTCACCGGCGTCGGGCGCTTGCTCGGCGACTGCGACGGCGATGGCGACGTTGATCTCGCGAATTTCGCCGCGTTCGCCGCGTGCGCGACCGGCCCCGTGGCTGAACTTCCCGAGCCTTCATGTGACTGCTTCGACGTCAATTCCGATGACGCCGTGGACCTGCTTGACTTCGCCGACATCCAGATCGCCTTCACGGGCTAGCCACCGAATCAGGGGCGGCCGGGAGGCGACGGCCGACGGGGCGTTTCTCCTGCACGACGGCGCGGCGGCGCGCTTGGTCCAGAGAATTAAAGACCCGGCAAGGATCGCGCGCCCGCCGGGCGACGACATGCCGCCGCGCTCGCTCGTAAGTCGTTATGGGTCAAGAGTTTGCACGAAATCGGAAACTTCTGAGAATTCCGCAGTTCGACGCGCATATGGGATGCTGGAGGGACGCTCTTGCACGCCGGGCTGCCAGATCGCTACCTTGAAGCGACGGTATGTGCGGTTCGCGCTGATCGCGGGCGCCCCGGGCATTGGGCTGCCGCTTCCGATGAGACGGAAGGAGAAGGTATTGCGCCATGTCCACAGTTGCTACATTTGCGCGGCCGCGTCTCGGCACGATTCGTTTTGCGATACTGCAGATCGTGGCCGCATTGGCAGCCTGGCAGCCAGTCGCCGCCGAACAGGGCGTTGGCCACAAGCTGGCTGCTGACAGACAACTTCCGCGTGGTCTGGCCGCTTCCGACTGGGCCGGCATCCGCGAGGCGTACGAAGCTGGCCGGCACGTGGCGGTCGCGTGCGACGGCGGATACCAGGCGCGAAACCCCGGCCAGCAGTGGCGGACTCGCTTCGATGGGAAGGGCTTCCTGGTGACGCCCGACGACGGCGTCCGCCACGGAGGATCTTCGACGTGGTCGTGGGGGCTGGAGCTGGTCAGCTTCGGCCGCGCCGGCGACGAGCGATCGTTCCAATCGCCCGGCTGCACGGACGCTCAGGGGCAGCGCGTGGAGTACGAATGGGACGACGCGCTGACCGAGTGGTACGTCAACGACCGCCGCGGTTTGGAGCACGGATAGACGATGCATCGCCGCCTATCCGCCCGGAGGGCGCGCGACGGTTGCCAGAGGCTTCAGCCTCTGGAACAGATGACTCATTTTTCTCTGCCGCCCGTAGGGCGGACGATCGGAGGCGACAACCTAGAGTTGGGGCGCGACGAAAATGGCTTCGCCGACGGACCGTTGCACTTAACGCTGGCCATGCGCGGCGCCCTGCGGCCGCCGGTCAGCGCCGACGGCCGCGACGTGACCTTCGTCGACGAATGCGGCGCGGCGGTGCTGAACTATCACGGCCTGAAAGTTTTTGAGGCCGACGATCGCTCGTTCCCCGCGTACTTCGAGTCGTCCGACGAGGGGCTGCGGCTGACCATCGACGACATCGGCGCACGCTACCCGCTGACGATCGACCCGATCGCCCAACAGGCATATCTCAAGGCGTCGAATACCCAGCAGGAAGACTTTTTCGGCAACTCCGTCGCAATCTCGGGTGACACGGTGGTGGTGGGCGCGCAGGGTGAGGACAGCAATGCCACGGGCGTGAACGGTGACCAGTCTGACAACAGCGCCGCCAATTCCGGCGCGGTGTACGTCTTTGTCCGCAGCGGCTCAACCTGGAGCCAACAGGCGTATCTCAAGGCGTCAAACGCCGGGGCCGGCGACACGTTTGGCTACTCCCTCGCCGTTTCGGGTGAGACAGTGGTGGTCGGGGCATATAAGGAAGATAGCAACGCGACGGGCGTGAATGGAAACGAGGCGGATGACAGCGCACCGGGGGCCGGCGCAGCATACGTTTTCGTCCGTAACGGGACGAACTGGAGCCAGCAGGCCTATCTCAAAGCGTCGAACACCGGTGGTGCGTTCCCGTTAGGCGACAGTTTCGGCCATTCGGTCTCCATTTCGGGTGACACAGTCGTGGTGGGAGCGTACGAAGAGGACAGCAACGCGACAGGAGTGAACGGCGACCAGAACAACAACAGCGCGGCAAACTCCGGCGCTGCGTACGTTTTTGTTCGCGATGGTACAAGCTGGAGCCAACAGGCCTATCTCAAGGCTTCAAACACGGGGGCAGGGGACCGTTTCGGCTTCAATGTAGGTGTCTCCGGCGACACGGTAGTCGTCGGAGCGCTTTACGAAGATAGTGCTGCCACGGGCGTGAATGGCAATGAGGCCGACGACAGCGCCCCATTGTCGGGCGCGGCGTACGTCTTCGTCCGGAGCGGCACAAGCTGGAGTCAGCAGGCGTATCTCAAGGCGTCGAACACCGAGGAGCAAGAGAACTTCGGCGCTGCAGTCGCCATCTCGGACGACACGCTGGTTGTGGGTGCGCATGACGAGGACAGTAACGCTACCGGCGTGAACGGCAACCAGGCCAACAACAGCGCCCTCAATTCGGGCGCGGCATACGTCTTCGTCCGAAGCGGCACAAGCTGGAGCCAGCAGGCGTATCTCAAGGCGTCGAATACCGGTACCGGTGACGATTTCGGCCGCGCCCTGACGATTTCGGACGATACAGTCGTGGTGGCGGCGCCGCTTGAGGACAGCGACGCTGCAGGTGTGAACGGTAATCAGACCAACAACAACGCCTCCTTGTCTGGCGCGGCATACGTCTTCGTCCGAAGCGGCACAAGCTGGAGCCAGCAGGCGTATCTCAAGGCGTCGAACGCTGACGCGGGCGACTATTTCGGCTGGTCCGTCGCCAATTCGCTCGATACGGTGGTGGTGGGAGCGTTCTTCGAAAACAGCGGCGCCACGGGCGTGAACGGCAACCAGGCCGGCAATAACGTTGTTGATGCGGGCGCAGCCTACGTCTTCACAGGCTTCACGGCGCTGCCCGGTGACTGCGATGGCGATGGCGACGTCGATCTCACGAACTACGCCGCGTTTCCGGCCTGCGCGACCGGCCCCGCCGCTGGACCGCCTGCGCCGCCCTGCGGCTGCTTCGACGTCAACCTCGACGACACCGTCGATCTGCTTGATTTCGCCGACATCCAGACCGCCTTCACCGGCTGAATTGCCCCCGCTGTGCCGGGTGCGCAAGCGCGGCGAGGGCATGCGGGCCGCCGGGCATGGCCGCGCTGCGCTTGGCCATGCCACACCAGGACGTGCACGAATCGCGTACGCTCAGCGGTCGGGGTCGGCGGCGTCGGTGAGGGCATGGATAGTGTATCGGCCGGGCAGCGTGGCGATGTCGATGACGGGCAGGTTGGCGTCGGCCCGGCCGTTGGCGGCGAAGTTGGCCCGCAAGATGGCCAGCTTGTGCGGCACGCTGTTCTCTTCGACTTCCTCGCCGGGGGCCGATCCCCAGATGATCCGGCCGTTGCGCGCATCGGTCAGCAGCTCGATGCGGGGCGCGCGGCGGTCGACCCGGCCGCGGTAATTCGTGACGCGAACCCCCACGATCTGATCGCGAAACGGCTCGCGCTCCAGGGTGCCGATGATCGCCAGCGCCGCGGCCAGCTCGGGTGCGGCCCAGACCTCACCGGCCGCTGGCGGCGCGCCCGAAACGCCGTCGACGCGCATCAGCGACGGGTGGAACCGATATTGCCCGGGCAGGCGGACGCGGCCGGCATCGACCAGGAAGAAATCGCCGCTCGTGCTGGAGACCATGGCCGCCGGAGTGCGGTAGTCGCAGGAAATCTCGATGAACGGCGGCTCGATCTTGCGGACCGCCCGCACTTGTCGGACCCAGCCGTTCTGAGCCAGCACACCCGCGACGCGCTGGCACACGTCTCCATCGATCCAGACCAGGTCTTGCAAGGCGGCCAGGTATTTTTCGATCTGATCGTCCAGACCCGCAGGCGCATCGATCAGGCGGAACCGTGGCGGCTCGCGGAGCGCCGGGGTGGCATGGACGCGGCGCTCGAGCCGGTGCGCAGCGAAAGCGCCGCCGGCCACCAATGCCAGCCCGACGATCCACCCGGCCCATGTCCGCCAACTCATCGGCAATCCACGCTGTCGGCCGGCGACGGCTACACCTGCCTCCGGAGCGACAGCTCCACGATTCGCTCACACAGGTCGTCAAACGACAAGCCCACCCGCGCCGCGGCCTTGGGCAGCAGCGAGTGGCTGGTGAACCCCGGAATCGTATTGATCTCCAGCAAGTACGGATCGCACGTGGCCGCGTCGATCATCCAATCGGCCCGGCCGAAATCGCGGCAGCCGAGCGTGTCGAACGCCCGGACCGTCAGGTCGCCGATGCGGTCGAGCAAGTCCGCCGGAAGGTCGAAGTCGAACAGATACTCGGTGTCGTCGTCGATGTACTTGGCCTGGTAGTCGTAGAACTCGCGCTTGGTGCGGATCTCGCAGGCCGGCAGTGCCCGCCGGCCGAGCAGCCCGACGGTCAGCTCCGGACCGCGGATGTAGCGTTCGACCAGGGCTTCGCCGTACTTGCCGACCACGAGTTCCAGGGCAGCGGCGAACGAGGCCCCGTCGCGAATGATGAACGTATCCACGCTGCTGCCGTTGGCCACCGGCTTGACGACGGCCGGAAGCGGCCAGCTCGTCAGTACGCGCTTGAGCCGGGCAGGCTTGACGACGTCGAAGCGCGGCGTCGGGATGCCGGCCTCGACGAAGCGCGACTTGGCTTTGACCTTGTTCATGGCGATGGCTGACGCGTCGGCATCGCTGCCGGCGTACGGGATGCCGCGCTGCTCGAGCAGCCGCTGCACGGTCCCGTCCTCGCCGAACTCGCCGTGCAGCGCGATGAAGGCGCAATCGGCCGGGATGTCGAGCGCTGTCAGATTGCCGGGCGTGATGTCGCGCAGGCTGACCCGGTGGCCGCGGCGGGCGAGAGCATCGGCCACGGCCCGGCCGCTGAGCAGACTCACCTCGCGCTCGCTGCCCAACCCGCCGTGCAGAACAGTGATGGCCAGCCGGGTCTGCCGCGCCGCGCATGGCGGCGCCTCCGACTGATGCTGGACGTCGGGGATGATCGCGGGTTCAGTCAGTGTGGGCATGGCTTGTGGGCTCCTTCCCTTGGTGCAGCGCGGCCGACGCCGCGCCAGGTGTCGGTGTTCCGGCAATTCGGCCTAAGTCACCTCGCCCGATTCGTAGCCGTGCGAGCGGGTGGCATGGGCAAGCGGCCGTTTGCTTGCCCGTGCAGACGACGCGATATTCTCTCGGCAGCACGGGCAAGCGATCGTCGCCAAAGACCGCGACGATCGCTTGCCCATGCCACCCCGATGGCGCTTCATCGCGGACGTTGATTTAGCGCCAGATGTCGATCTCAGTCTCCAGCTCGATGCCCGTCCGCCGGGCGACCGTCTCGCGCACGAAGTCGATCAGCGCGATCACGTCGGCCGCGCGGGCGTTGTGCTCGGCGACGATGAAGTTGGCATGTCGAGCAGAGACACACGCTCCGCCGCGACGCTCGCCCTTCAATCCGGCCGAGTCGATCAGTGCGCCGGCCGACGCGCCGAGCGGATTCTTGAAGATGCAGCCGGCGCTGCGGTCGGCCATCGGCTGCGAGGCGCGCTTGTAATCCCAGAACTCGTGGAACCGTGCGTACACGAGGTCCGGGTCATCGGGCCGTACGGCCAACTCGACGCCGGTGACGATCGCGTGGCCCAGCTCGGATTTACGGTAGCCGAAGCCGAGCTCGTCGGCCGAGACGCGGCGAACGATGCCGTCGGGCGAAACGAGGTCGGCCGAGCGGACCGAGTCGCCGAACGCTCCGAACCGACCGCCGGCGTTCATGCGCACTGCGCCGCCCGCGCTGCCGGGGATGCCGGCCATGAACTCGAGGCCCGCCAAGCCGCGCTTGGAGCAGTCGCGGCTCAGCTTCATGAGGTCGGCCCCGGCCGCGGCCGTGACGATGCCGTCTTCGGCTTGCGAAAAATCGACCGACACGAACGACGGATGGTCCAGCCGCACGACCAGTCCGTCGAAGCCATCGTCGCTGATGAGCACGTTGGCGCCGCCGCCCAGCACCTTGACCGGCAGGCCGGCATCCAACGCGCCGCACCAAAGGCCGGCCAATTCTTCTGGCGTGGCCGGCGACGCGACGAAGCGCGCGGGCCCGCCCAAACCGAACCAGGTCAGACCGGCCAGCGGTACATCGCGACTAACCTGCGCGTCCCACGCGCTCAGCAAGGTCATCGGCCACCTTCCCCACGTCACCCGCGCCCATCGTAACGACCAGGTCGCCTTCGGACATATGAGCGCTCAAATGTTCGGTCACCGCGGCGAACGACGGCAGATAGCGGGCGTCCTTTCCGCGGGCATTCATCAGTGAAACCAAGTCTCCGGAGCACACCTGCCGCCGATCCTGCTCGCTGTCGCGGCTGCAATAGATGTCGGCCACGATGACGATGTCGGCCTCGCCGAAGCTGGCGGCGAATTCGGACAGCAAGTACCGGGTCCGCGACGCCTGGTGCGGCTGGAACACGACCCAGGTCCGCTTGGGCGCGAACCGGTCGCGCAGGGCATTGAGCGTCACGCGGATTTCGGTCGGGTGGTGTGCGTAGTCGTCGATGATGACGACGCCGCCCTTCTGGCTGCGGACGCTCATGCGTCGATCGACACCTTCGAACAGCGGCAGCGCCTCGGCCATGCGCTTCGGCTCGACGCCGCCGTGGAAAGCGAGGGCGATGGCCGCCAGGGCGTTGCCGACGTTGTGCCGGCCGGCGACGCTCAGACGGGCGGTCAGTAGCGGCAGCTCGCTGTAGAGCACGTCGAACGAATAGCAGCCGTGATCGCGGGCCAGCAGCCGCGCCCGCCAGTCCGCGCCCTCGACCAGCCCAAACGACTCGACACGAGCCGGCAGGCGGCCGTTTGCCATATCGCTCGAAGCGGTGCCGACCGCCAGGCGGACGGCCGGGTCCTCGTAGTTGGCCACGACCAGCCCGTCGGCCGACGTATTCCGTGCGAACCGGCCGAAGGCCTCGATGATGTCGTCGAGATCGCGGTAGCAGTCGAGGTGTTCTTTCTCGATGTTCAGGATGGTCGCCATGCGCGGGTGGAGGTTGAGAAAGCTGCGGTCGTACTCGCAGGACTCGACGATGAAGTGGCGGCCGGTGCCGACGCCGGAGCTGCCGCCAAGTTGCCGAGAGTGCGCCCCGACGACGAAGGACGGATCGAGCCCGCCGGCCCGGAACAGGTGGGCGGTCATGGCCGTGGTCGTGCTTTTGCCGTGCGTCCCGGCGATGGCCACGCCTTCGCGTTGCCGCATGATCAGGTTCAGCAGCTCGGCGTACTTGATGACCGGGATCCCCAGCGACCGAGCCTTGACGAGCTCGACATTGTCCGGCGGCACGGCGGCGCTCATCACGACCAGCTCGGTCTGTGACGCGAGCTGGCTCGGATCGTGCCCGATGCTCACTTGGGCGCCGGCCGCCGTCAGCTCGCTTATGCGGCCAAACGGCCGCTGGTCGGACCCGCTGACCACCGCGCCGCTCCGCAGCAGCACGGCGGCGGCCCCGCACATGCCGCAGCCACCGATGCCGATCATGTGGACGCGGCGGCCGGTGAAGGCGCCGTCGAGCAGAGCGATGCGCCGGGCGGCGTTGAATTGAACACTAGCTGACATAGAGACCCCGCGCCAGACCCGCTTCGGACCGTCGCAAGCCGGCCGCGGTCCGGCAGACCTCGCTACGGCTTTGAAGAATTCCACGCCGTTGGGAATGCAACTTGAAGGCGCATTCGTTCTGCTCCTGTATCGGAGCGCGCTTCTGTTTTTCTTCATCCATTTGCGAGGCACCATGCAGCCCCGGCGGACGTTGCGCCGCTCGCCGCGCCGCGCACCCGTTCGACGATCCGTCGTGCGATCCGCGCGGCCGAATCGAGCGTCCCGATCCGCCGGGCGGCCTTCTGAAGGGACTCGCGCGCAGCCGCGTCGCGCAGCAATGGGAGCATCGCCGTTCTCAGTGCTGCCGCGTTGGCCAGCGCATCCTTCTGGTCCTCGACAAGCCGCGCAGCGCCGGCATCCGTCAGCACGCGTGCGTTGACAAGCTGGTGTTGGTCGCGATGGAACGGATACGGCATCAGCACTGCTGCGGCGCCGACCGCGGTCAGCTCTGCCAACGTTGACGCGCCGGCCCGGGCCACGACCAGATCGGCCGCCGCCAGCGCTTCGGCCATGTGCTCCGTGTAGGCCAGCACGTGGACGCGCTCGAACCCAACTCGCTGGCTGACCGCTGCGATGCGCTCGTAGTCCGCCGGGCCGGTGAGCAGCAGCACTTGCCAGTCCGGCAATGCCAGGATTTCCGGCAGAAGTGCCACGACGGCGTCATTAATCGTCCGGGCACCCAGCGATGCGCCGGTGACGAGCAGCGTCTTCCGCGACGGGTCAAGTCCGAACCGCGCGATCCCCTGCTCGCGAGTCGCTTGACCGAATTCCGGTCGTACGGGGCAGCCGCTGACGCACAAGCCCTTGTGATTGCGGAAATAAGCCGCCGTCTGAACCCACTGAGCGAAGATCAGGTCGGCCCGTCGGCCCAACAATCGGTTGGCGCGGCCGGGGATCGCATCGGGGTTGAGGATGGCCGTTGGGATGCCGAGCCGTCGGGCGGCGAGCAGCGGCGGCACGCTGGCGTAGCCGCCGGAACCGATGACGATGAGCGGCGGCCGCTCGCGGAGCGTCTGTCGGCACAGTCGAACCGACTGTCGCCAGCGTGCGGTAAATCGCGGCCAGGTCCACGGGCGACTCGAAAGCGGCTCGACCGGCTGGCGGACGAGCATCACGCCGCGGCCAGCGCCCTCGAGCACGAAACGGTCAATCGTGCGCCCGGTCGTAAAGAAAACGAACTTGGCGTCGGTGAGTTCGTTGCGGAGCGCGTTGGCGACTGCCAAGGCGGGGTAAAGGTGTCCAGCCGTCCCGCCGCCGGCGAACGCGATGGTCGCTGAAAGGCGCGGCATTAGTTGACGGCCTCCCAGCGCGCGTTGCGGGAATGTTGCTGCGAGCATGAGGCCAAGCCGCTGGCGTGCGATGAGACCGAGGCCGCCAATCCAATGGCTGCCCCAAGAAACAGAATGCCTGACCCGCCGGCTGAGACGAGCGGGAGGGCGATACCCTTGGTGGGCGCTGCGACCGTGACGACCGCGATGTTCATGGCCGCCTGCAGCCCCACGACGAGTGTCACGCCCAATACCAGCAGCCGGTCCACCGGGCTCGTCGCCGAGCGGACGCACGTCATGCCCAGCCAGACGAAGCTGGCGAACATCAGAATGACGACCAAAGCGCCGAAAAAACCAGCCTCCTCACAAATGACCGAGAAGATGAAGTCGGTGCGGCTTTCGGGCAGGTAGCCATACTTTTGAACGCCCGCTCCGAGCCCGCGGCCGTACCATCCGCCCGAGGCGATGGTCGTCAGCGACTGAATCGCGTGGTACCCGTCGCCGCGCGGATCGGCCCAGATATTGCGGAAGGCAGTCAAGCGCTCGAGACGATAGGGCTTGGCGAGCAAGAGGTAGGCGAACGCAGCTAGACCGGGCAGCACCAGCAGAAAGAGTTGCCAGACGCGCGAACCGGCCGCAAACAGCATGAAGCCTCCGACGGCCGCGATCAGGGCAGCCGTGCCGAAGTCTTCGATCCCCACCAAGCCGGCGCACAGGCCGATCGCCAGCGCGGCAAGGAGCACCGTTCCGAAGCGAAGCCTCGGGCGTCCGCAACCGCGAATCCCGGCGCGCCGGGACGGTTGGGGGCCGGCTGGCTGGCCGGCTCGCTCGCTGGCCCTGCCGAGCAAGACCGCCAGGAACGCGACCAGTCCCAGCTTGGCCAGTTCGGACGGTTGAAACCCGAGGCCCAGTTCAGCCGGGCCGAATTGGAGCCAGCGCCGCGCTCCGTTGCGTTGAACGCCGATGCCCGGCACCAGCACGGCGGCGAGCGTCGCCAGGCTGAACAGGAACAGCAGCAGCGCCGGCAGCAGGCGGCTCCCGCGTTGCGTGGCGACCAACCGGTAGCCAAACCGCGCACAGACCAGCATGACCAGGAAGCCGGCCACAACGTAGAGTGTTTGCCGCCCGAACGTGGTCTTCCAGAAGTCGACCCGCAGGATGCTGTGCTGAAGGCTCGCGCTGGTTGAGGCGATCATGACGACGCCGATGGTCATGAGCGCCGCCGCCACCACGATCATGGCCGTGCCGGTCGACGTCGCGCTGCCGTACGCGGGGAGCGCCGATAGCGCCGACGGGCTGGAGGCTCCCGAACGAACTGATCGCCGACGGCCGGCCTGTGGGCTGCTCTCGTGAATGGAAGTGCGAGCGGCTGACATGCGGCGTCTTCCTTGACCCGAACGACCGAACGATCCCTCTGCATGGCAGGATACCGTCTCGCTCGCCGGATGCAATCGCCCATCACGAGATTCCGAGCGCCCGGGCGCGTGACAGTATCGGCGGGCTCGGAACCCGGCCCGCCAACGGCGCGGGCCCGAACCCCGGGTTGCTCGCGGGCACGTCAGCACGTTCCGGCAACGACACGCTCACGGGCCAGCCAGCACGACTGCGACTTGCTGCACTTCAGCCCAGCGCGACCCACGGCCTTGGCGGCCGGGGTTCCGATCCTGTGCGACGCTCCCGGTAGCGATCCGCCCAAGTTGTCTCGCACCCCGAGAGCTTGGGCGCGATCGGCCAACATTGCCGAGGCACCCGGTCGTTACCGACGTATGTCCGCACGGACTCGGCGCGTTACCCACGCCATGACCGGAACTTGCCTCCGGACCGTCCCGGCAATGCCACTGCGAACGGGTGCGATCAGGGGCTTAAGGAGGAAGTCGGCCCGTACATGCTGCTGGCAGCCATCAACCAGGCCCCTGAGCGAGCGCACTTGCGCGAACAGTAGCCCGGAAGTCCGACGTCGCTTGACGCGACGGGTTACGGGCAGGCGGCGACGGTCTTCTGGTTCCAGATCTCGGTCGTACCCTGTCCATTAAGTAACTGGTTGAGGCGGAGCAGGTCCAGCGTGTTGGCGACGCCGTTTCGGTCGATGTCGTAGCGGGCACGGTTGGCCGGATCGTTCGCGATACCGGCGTTCAGCGCGTTGTTCAGCGCCATCAAGTCCTGTGTGTTTGAGATGCCGTTCAGGTCGACGTCGCCGGGCAGCACCTGATACTGCACGCGCTTCTTGACGTCGTCGAACGTGATGCTGGTGCAGTGCTTGGGCGGGATGGGACCGCTGAGCGTGACGATGTACTCATTGGCGGACGAGCCCTGGGCGACGTTGGTGACGAACGGACAGTTTCCGCCGGTACACGAAACGATGACGTTGGTGGTGTCCGGCGCCGGCAGCGGCGGGCACGAGAACGTGGCCACGATCGTGCTGTAGTGGACCGGTCCTTCGTCGGGCGTGCCGGCGGCCCCGATGCCGCGCGGCGTCAGGTCGAACTCGGTGTTCTCGAGCACGTCGCGGAAGGGCAGGCCCGGCCGATGCACGTTGTCGGCCGCCAGCGGCGGGTTCACTTGCTCGAGCAGTCCGCTGACCGTTGGTGTGGCCACGACCTGGATCACCAGGTCGGACGTGGTGATGCTGCCGGCGCGCTCGGTGCGATGATACTCGGGATCGCTGGGCTCATTGTCGCGGATGATGTTCGCCACGGCGTTGGTGATGGCCAGCGTATATGTGCCGGCGGTCGAGGGGAGCGTGACCGTGCCGACGGCCAACACGCGGCGGGCCTGGGCATAGTTCTCCAAGACCGTCGTGGAGTCGGGAAACGGCGCCAGGGCGCCGTCGTTGTGGATCGTGTTCACGGCGCCGCCGATCTGGAGCAGCTTGTTGGACTGGCCGGGCGCCGGTGTGCCGCCGTAGCCGTTGCCGCCGGCGGCTGAGGGGTTCGTGATGCCGAGCGGGATGTCGAACGCGGCCAAGTCGGAGAAGACCGGTGGGCGAGACAGCGGCGTGAGCGTGCCGGTGGCCGGGCCGGTCAGCTCCAGGTCAGCCGCCCACAGGGCCAGGCCGTCGTTGAGCGTGTCGGAGAGCTGGCCGGTGATCATGTAGCGGACGGTGGTGCAGGTTGTGTTGACGGTGGTAATCCCGACGCCGGCGACGGTCTGGACTTTCAGGTCAAGCTCGCTGGCTGCGGCCGGGGCGACGGCCAGTGCGATGGTCAACAGACTTGTTATGAGAGCGCGTTTCATTTCATGTCTCCTATGCACAAGATTGAGCTGTCTGGATGGGAAAATCTTGACGCTTGGTCGCGCGCGGCGCCAGGAATGCGTGGCTCGCCCGGCAGGGCGCACGGTCGTTGCCAGGGATTTCAATCCCTGGTTGGGGGACTCCTCCTGCATTGTCTTTTCGCCCGGCAGGGCGCGCGACCGTCACGAGCGCTTCCCGCTTCGTCCGCCCTCCGGGCGGGGAAAATTGGGGGCGCGCCACCAGGGCCTGAAGGCCCTGGCTACCATCGCGCGCCCTACGGGCGGAAAGGCGCGCCGCTCGCCAGCGCGGGCACGCCGGACGGGCGGAAACAGTGAGCCTCGCACCCGCGCGGGCGCCGGACGGCCGAAGACGGAGCGCCTCTCCCCAGCGCGGGCACGCCGGACGGGCGGCCGCGGCGCGCTCGGCCTTTTCTGAATGGGAGTGATGGCTAGGCGCCGAGCAGCCCGGCGACGGCCATGGTGAAGGCGTCGCCGGAGGCCTGGCCGTCGGCCAGCAGGCTGGCGGCGAAGGAGGCCAAGTCGCCAGCGGGCAGGGCGGCCGACAAGCTGGCCGCCATCGCTTCGGGCGTGCCGGTGATGGGTGGCCAGACCGTTTCGGCCGGGGCCGGCGCGTCCTCGCCACTTGCCGAAGCCATCGACTCGCCGCCCAATAGCCCTTCGCCGCCGCCGGACAAGCTCTCGCCACCGCCGCCGAACGACGCGTCGGGATACAGGCTGTCCGGACAGTCCAGCGGCGGGACATCGGTCGGCCGCACGTGCAATGGACCCCCGCAGACGACCGTCTCCGGATCGCCGTTGAGATTGTCCAGGTTCTCCAAGGGAAGATCTGCGGCGCTGCACACGCGCCAGTCGGGCAGGTCGGGAGGCTCCGGCGGGACAGGCTGATCCGGCACTTCCTGCCTGTGCCAGCGATCATAGAACACTTCGTAGTCAAATAGGTCGACGTCCCCGTCAGACTCCTGGTTGGTTGCCGTGGTACCCCAGTCGGCCAGGGAGTACCACGTCGCGTGGGCGTTTGGATTCTGCTCGGTGTTCGCGCCAGTGAAGCTGTTCTGGAACCGGGCGAAGTCGATCATGTCCACGTCAAAGTCAAGGTCGCTATCCATGTACCGCGTGAGCCCGATGGGAATCACCGGGAAGTCTTCCGGGTTGGGGTTGATCACCTCGCGGGCATAGAGCCGTAGCGGCGGCTGTTGGCCTTCTCCAACCAGCGACGAAGGCTGACCGGACGGCAGCTCGACGGTGCAGAAATAGGAGGCTTCGAACGGGTTTCCGGCCGGCCGGTAGTCTGCATCCTGGTTGCCGGGGTTGTCGTCGGGATTGCTGATCGTGTCGCGCGTCGTGAACACCGTTGTGAACTCAGGCTTTAGCCTGCGCCAGTACTTTGCGTTTCGATTTGTGAATGGAAAGCACGTGACCGGGCTGTCGGGGTCGCTTGGATTCTGGAAGAGATAGTCAATGTATCCAATATTGCACACATCAGGAGTATGCGCTTGAAGCGTGAAAAACCTTCGGAACGTCAGGTCGGCGTACGAACCGTCGAAGCCCTTGCCCTCGCGGGCGACCTTGGTCTCGATCTCGACGACCCCGTCGGTGAAGTGGAACTCGAGCGACGGGCGTGGCGGCGTGCCGGGTGGATTGCCAACGGGGACCGCAGCAGGATACTCCAGCTCGCTCGGCCCGATGCCGGGGTTCTCAGGGTCGGGCGGGAGGCGCCGCGGCCGCAGCAACGCGCCGGCAACTCCGCCGTCGGCCAGGAACTCGAGGCGCGCGTCGCCCTGGTCCGAGAGCGCGAATCCGAAGGATGACTGCCCGAACGGGACGTAACGCAGCTCGCTCGAGCCGGGCAGCGTCAGGCGCGGGATCTCCAGGCCGACGTTCAGGCCGCCAAACGCGCCGTGCATGTGCAGATGCCCCCCGTCCGGCCAGAGCGTGAACGTATTGGCGTTGAAGCCCGCGAAGTTGGCCGGCTCCTGACTGGGCATCAGGAACCATGAGCCGACATTTTCGATGGCGCCTCCCACCGAGATGTTGAGTTGGGACTCGCCGGTGGCCTTCCATCGACTGCCCGTGATGGGCGTCAACGCTATCGGCAACTGAAAACCGCAGTCAATCGTGCTGGCGAAAATGTTCGCCAGGCCGTGGCCGGGCCGCACATCGACGTTTCCATACCCAAAGGTCGTCGCAGAAACCTGCGCAAAATCCCCGTCAATGACCCAGTCGAAACCGAACGTCTCGTTACCAGCATTGAACGTCGTGAAGACGCCGCCCAGCAATTCGATCGTATATTTGTCGGAACCACTCTTGGTCGCCCTCTGTGTCGTACTCAAGACGGCGCTCTCTTCAAGTCTTAGTCGCCTCCCAGATGGCGTCCCCACGCCTTGAAACTCTTGAATGGTGGTTTCCTGGAAGCCGGGAAGGTACCGAATCGTAACGGAACTAGACTCGTCACGCGCCGTTTCGTTCAGCGTGGGCCAATGGCCGAGGCTCCAATTGGCGTCAACAAACCATTCATCCGGTGGACTTCCGTTGCCATCCCACAGGTTCTGTCCCATCGTGGATCCTGCCAACGTGAGCAGGACGACGCCCGTCGTGTACAGGAATGCTTTCCAGTTCATTTGTGCGGAACTCCTTTCGCGATGCGCTCAAACGAGCGCGGGTGTGCGGGCGCAACGCGCCCAGTGAGAAGATTGCCAGAGCCAGTCCTGCGAAAGTGGGCTCTGGAACTGAGAATCGGTAGATACCCTCTTCCCCATCCGTGAACTTGACTTTCAGTGCAAAGGACCCGTCGTCGACGAGACTCTGCGAGTGACCGGCATCGAAGCTATCGAGAAACGCCGCTGACAAGTTGCTATCTGACTCAGAGGCGAGGACTCGGCCATCCAACATGGTGCCGGTACGGACAATTAACGACCACAACCCTGTGGCGCCATCGCGAAACCAGATACCAGCGTTGTTAGCCGGAGTGACACCGGGACCGGCCAAAGCCGCGGCAATGAGCAGATCTCCTTCGTCGTTAAGGGCCCGCTCAGGAAACGTCAGAAAGCTGTCGGTATACGCAGCATCGAATGCAAACACGACGCCGTCCGGGAGGCCCGGGGCTTGATCTCCCTCGCGGAACACCGCCTCCAGCGATCCCGCCGGACCGAGCCAAACGACCTGATCGTTGAACGAGTCGATGCCCGCGCCGCGCACATAGCCCTCAATGGCGAGCACGTCCTGATCATTGATTGTCGCGAAACCGAAGCCGGCGGCTTCAACACCACTGTCGAGTCCGCCTGTCGTGTCACCTTCGCGAAGGGCCGGTGTAAGCTGGCCGGGTTGTCCGGTCCAGACGCCCCAGTTGTTATCGGCGTCAATTCCAGGGCCAAAGACACTCGCCGTGAACTCCACGCTACCAGTCGCTGAGATGCCGGGCCCGAACCCAAACCCAGCGAACGTGACACCCGGTGCCAAGCCTGGCGCCTGTTGAGTTGCTCGCGCGACAACATCCACATCGCCGTTCAGCCAACGGAGGTAAGCAAACCCGCTCTCAGGTGTGATACTCGGCCCCGCGAATGTCGCGTAGAACCCGACATGTCCGCCGTCGCTCAAGCTGAAGCCCCCGTCTCCGACGCTTGTGTAGGACGCACCCGGAACCGAAGAGACGGGTTGACCGGCGGCGGCGACCAATGACAAGGAATCCGGCGAACCTGCCGTGATCGCGTTGTAGAACAATGGAGACGAACCGGTCGGGTACAATGTACTGCGGTATGCGACTTGCCCCACTGAATTGGCCAGCGGCTTAGATATGCCGACGGTAATCTGATCAGGAGCGCCGGGCGCCGGTGGTCCAGGAGTCGGACCTTCCGGTGGTCCATAATAGGCGGCCAAGCTCGGTGCCGTCGGCACGCCCGCGTAGAGAGCACCGGCCGCTGGCGTGAAAAAGCTCATGTTACCGATTCCGTAGCGAAGCGCGAAGAACCCCGATTCAGCCAGAGTGTTCGCGGGCGAGCCTCCGACATAATTGAATAGGTTGTATGGCGCTGGCCAGGGAGCCTGGGGCGCTGGCGTGAATACAACGCCAGACGGTGAAACCTCACCGGGCGTACCGTAGAAGTGTGCGACTTTCGCGCCAAACGGCCCACCACCATCCTGCCAAGTGCCGAGAAAGCTGACGCCGCCAGACGCATCGATCTGCGGTGCATTGCCGAGACTGTTCCACGTGAACTGCTCTGCGCCGGGCACCGGCTCCCATGTACCCATGATCCGCTCGACCACAAAGGGCTGAGCGTCGGCGTAGCGCCCCGGCGCGCTCCACGCGACAAAGAGCGCTACGAGTGCTACTGATACACGGTGGCTAGGCATGCGCTTGGCCGGAAGACCTTTCCAAAGCAGCGGGAGCCGCTGGTCTACCCTATACACACCGGAAACCGATCCCAGTTCGCGGAAAAAAACGAGAGCGGCTCGCGCGACGAGCACGTAAGCTCCTTTTCCAGCCGAGGTTACGCGCCATTTTTTCTCGACTACGTGCATGGCTGGTTTCTCCCGGACGGCGCGGCGTCGGCGTCGCGTCCGTCGTGCGATTTCTTGACTTGTAATGGCGGTGACGTTGACGAGGCTTGTGCCAGGGCCTGCCTGGCGTTGCGGAGGAGATGGTCTACCTTCGGGACGGTCGATTCCAGGCGCTGGGCGATCTGGGCCAGCGTCAGGTCGTCCCAGTAGCGCAGGCAGACGGCACGGCGCTGGCGCGTCGGGAGTGCGTCGATCTGATCGCGAATGAAAGCGTGGAGCTCGCGCTCGGCACAGGCCTGATCCGGCGGGCTGCCCGGCGCGGGCACGTAGGTCAGCTCGACCGCAACTCCGCCCGCGAGGCTCGCAGCGCGTTCGGTATCGCCTGGATCGGTGGGGGCGGTGCGTGCAGCTACTGCCCGCAGGAGATGGCCGCGGGCCCAGCGCACGTCGCGGCGCAGCCAGCGCTTGAGGTCATCATCGGCCAGCGACTCCAGAAGCGGCAGGCTGCGGCCAATCGAGAGCCAAGCCTCCTGGCGCACGTCGTCGGCGTCGATTGTCCCCTGGACAGCCACCGGGATGTCGATCCGGATGCTACGGACCATGGCGTGTAGCTTGGCCGCCAGGCAGTGGCCGGCCGCGTCGGGCACGCCATCGACCGGCCGGCTTACGGGCTGCGGATCAGCGCTACGTTGCCCTTCTGACTCGGCCGATCCGCCGGCGCCCGGCGGCCGGCCGTTCGACCGGCCCGCGCTCGTGCCCCCCCCGCGCTGGCAAACTCCTGAAGTCGTGCATGCACGTTGAACTCCTATCAGGCGCGCAGCCATCCGCTCCGCCTGCGGCGCGCCGGCGCCAGGCGACTTCGTGCAAGTGCGAAGCGTGCCCGGATCGCCGCGAGTATGGCCCCGGCGCACGAACGCCCGAAACATCAGCAGGACGCGAGCGGAAAGCACACAAGAGAGGGGAGCCCGAAAAACAAGGCGCGGCAAGTGCCGCGAATCCATCAACGATAATGATTACGGTGTGACGATTCGCCGGTTGGCTCTGGCTCCAGTCCCCCACCCCGCTCCATCGGTATCGCACGATTATTGGCACACCGGAATCCTGAGTCAAGACACGGCCACGTGCGCGACGTGTGATCGGAATATGACGATCGGTCATGAGCACATGCAAGGAAGGGTCGCGCTCAGCGAAACGTGCGTTGACGCGCGCTTCGCGGCGTTACTGAAGCGTTCGCTGTGAGCCCGCCTCAGACGCTTCGCGCCGTGGGAACCGAACGGATGCGGCGGGCCATTCCCCGGACACTTATGCCGTGTGATACTGGGTTGTCGGCCACGGAGGGGCAGATGAAGGCCGTCGACAGGGACGTCGACATCGCCCGGTTTTTGGCGAGCCTTCGGACGGTCAGTCGAGACGCGCGCCATTGTTCATCTCCCTAGCGGCGTCATCGTGCCAGCTTCCGTGGAAGTCGAAATCTATCGGCGAATGTCGAGCTGCGCCGTTCGCCTGTCGGAACGCGCCGGCGGGGTCCGGGACAGGGGCGAGTACGAGTCCGAAGCCGCCTGTACCCGGCCCCGCCCTTGGTTTGCGCGTGGCCGGCCCACGTACGCATCGGACCGATGAGCTTGGTGGTCCAATCAGAGGGCGCCGCATCATGCCGAGCCGGTTCGCAGCGACCGGAAATAATCAATCGTGGCGCGTAGCCCGACGTCGAAGGGCGTTTTCGGCTCCCAACTCAGAAGCTGGCGGGCGCGGGCAATATCGGGCTGCCGCATGCGCGGATCATCGGCCGGGAGCGGACGAAACTCGATCGAGCTGCGGCTTCCGCAGAACTCGATGACTTTTCGAGCCACGTCGATGATGGCCTGCTCGAGCGGGTTGCCAATGTTGACCGGGAGGGCGTAGGCGCCGTTCATCAGGCGGATGACGCCATCGATCAGGTCGCTTACGTAGCAGAACGAGCGCGTTTGCGAGCCGTCGCCATAGACGGTCAGCGGCGAGCCCTCGAGCGCCTGATTGATCATGTTCGGCAAGGCGCGCCCGTCGCTGGGCCGCATGCGCGGGCCATACGTGTTGAAGATGCGCACCAATCGCGTCGGCATCTGATGACGGCGGTGATAGGCCATCGTCATCGCTTCGGCGAAGCGCTTGCCTTCATCGTAGGGCGCGCGCGGACCAATCGGGTTGACGTGGCCCCAGTAGTCTTCGTTCTGCGGGTGCACGAGCGGGTCACCATAGCACTCGCTGGTCGAGGCGTGCAGGAAGCGGGCCTGTTTGGCCAGCGCCAGTTCGAGCATGTTGCGCACGCCGTTGCTGCACACGGCCATGATTTCGAGTGCGTGCGGCTCGAAGTCGATCGGCGAGGCCGGGCAGGCAAAATCGTAGACGTGATCGAGCGGGCCGCTCACCTCAAACGGCCGTGCGATGTCGGTTTCGACGAAGCTGAAGCGTGCGTCGCGCGACAGCTCGTCGATGTTGGCGCGTTGGCCGCTGATGAAGCTGTCGAGGCCGACCACCTTGAAACCGTCGTCGAGCAGCCGGCGGCATAAGTGGTAGCCGATGAAGCCAGCGGATCCAGAGACGATCGCACGCATGGGCGTCACAATTGTGGTTCGAGCGGGCGCGGTTCGCAAACTGCGCCCCTCCGGCCGCAACGGACACACCGCTCCCTTACGGTCGCGGCTCTGACCACCGCGCTGCCGTTCGGCGCACGTCAGCACTGCGGGGCCGCGGCTCGCAAAACGCTCCCTTACGGTCGCGGCTCTGAAAACGCGTTGCCGTGCAGCCGGTCAGGTGCGTGCGACGGAGGCGTAGTAGTCGATGGCGCGTTTCAGGCCCTCGTCGAACGAGACGATCGGCTGGTAGCCGAGCAGGCTTCGTGCCTTACGTATGTCGGCCTCCGAGTCGCGCACGTCGCCGGCCCTGGCGGGAGCATAGATCGGCCGGACGTTCTTGGCCAGCAGTTCGTTGATCCGGCCAATGACGTGATTGATGCTGACGCTGCCGCCGCAGGCCACGTTGACGATTTCGCCATGCGTGCGCGCCACCTGCATCGCCAGCACGTTTCCGTGCACGACATTATCGATGTGGGTGAAATCGCGTGTTTGTTCGCCGTCGCCAAAGACGGTGGGCGGCTCGCCCTTCAGAATGGCGGTGACAAACGCCGGAATCGCCGCGGCATACTGGCTGCGGGGGTCCTGCCGCGCGCCGAACACGTTGAAGTACCGGATCGTGAGCGTCTGGAGCCCCCAGCATTCCGAAAAAGCCCGGCAGTACAGCTCGCCCGTGAGTTTCTGGACGGCGTACGGGCTCTTGGGCGAGGGGGTCAGCTCCTCATGCTTGGGCGACTCAGGCGAATCGCCGTAGGCGGAGCTGCTGCCGGCGTAAATGACCCGGCGGCACGGCTGCTGCCGCGCGGCCATGAGGAGATTGAAAGTCCCATTGATGTTGGAGTCGTGTGAGTCTTGCGGCCGCTCGATCGAGACCGGAACCGACGGCAGCGCGGCCTGGTGAAACACAAACTCGATGCCGTCGCAGCCGCGCAGGCAATCCTCCAGCCGCCGCAGGTCCCCTTCGATCAGTTCGACCCGCCCAGCCAGGGGGGCCAGGTTCTCGCGCCGCCCGGTCGCAAAGTTGTCGAGCACGCGGACGCGGTGGCCCAGCTCGGCTAGCCGGCTGGCCAGATGCGACCCGATAAAACCGGCTCCGCCGGTGACAAGCACATTGGACATTCTCGCTGCTCCTGAACGAAGGGCGCAGTCTAACGCCCTCGACGCCGATTCTGCAAAGCCGGAGTTGGCGGTGGAGATCCCCTGGCTCATGGCCGTGGATAGGTTACGACCAGGGCGTCAGAACAGTTCGTATAACATCGCATCGCCCGGCGGCAGGCGAATGTCGAACTCCAGTTGGCCGCGTCGGCTTGGCACGACCTCGGGTGAGCTGGTCGACTCGTGCCGTACGATGCGCACGGCCCGCTCGACCGGCCGACCGAGCGACTCCGAAGGGAGCGTCAGGTGAGTGTGTACGAACCGGTCAACCTGGGGGTTGGCAAGAAGTAGGTAGCGACGGGCGCCGTCGAACCGCACGACTCGGGGGGCATCCTCGTCCGGGAGCAAGGCATCGACCTCACGCGGAACCAGACCGTCCAGGCGCGGCCCCCAGTCAGCAGCCCGCAGCAGCAGGCGCTTGAGCGTCGCGACCACAGCCGGCGGCGGCGGCTCGCGCCCGTCGACCAGTGCCCGCTCCGGCTCGGCGCTCAACCTATAGGCGATGACGCGCACTCCGCCCGTCCGGCCGGCACACAGCCCGGCATGGTAGGCGGCGAGCCACGACGCGTACGACTCGTTGCCAGGCAGCGATTCGAACACGGCCGCGGATAAACATAGCAAGGTGCTATCGACTGGTTGCGTTGCCGGCGTTTCACCCACCGGCGAATCGGTCATGCTTGTGCGTGGCGATGGCAACAGCCGCAGTCCGGCCCGCGCGGCCGCCTCGCTGGCCGCCGCCCGGACTTGATCGCCGCTGCCTGTCGCGTACACCGTGTTGAAGCCCATGCGGGCGATCTCGCGGAAGTCGGCCGACAGGATGGCTTCGTCGGTGCCAGTAGCGATCGTGTCGAGCGCACCCAGGTCGTACTCGATGGCCAGCGGATACAGATGCGCGGTTGGTGCGGAGGCGGCGCAGCCGGCGGTCAACAGTGCCGAAAGGGAGGCGATCCCCAAACAACAGAACGTGCCATATGGGTGCATCTCCTTTGGGGTGGCATGCCCAAGCGCCAGCGCGGGCATGAAGTTACCGGATGCCACGTCATGGCCGCGCTTCGCTTGGCCATGCCACCCATGCTGCGTGTGCCACTCGGTTTTTCCACCCATCTGAGATGCACCCCTGCCGTTATGGACGCCAAGGCGGGCGATTGACAGACGCTTCGAGCGGACGATACACTTCGCGGGCAGGTTTGGGTATTGGCGATTTGAAACGACCATCATCAGGCTGGCGTTGGGCAGGCGCTGGGTGCGCGGCCATCGCATTGTGCGCGGCCGGCGCGTGCGCTCCCGATCCGGTCGGTGGCGATGACCCACAGACGCTCGCCATCCTGATGCCGCAGTCGGTCAGCATTGTCACGCCCTTCACGCGCATCCGCAGTTTCGACGACGACGAGACGCCCGACGGGCTCGAGCTGCTCGTCCGTCCGCTGGATGGCTTGGGCGACCCGGTCAAGATGGCCGGCACGGTCATGGTCGAGTTGTATCGCTTCGTGCCGGCGTCTGGCGAGCCAAAGGGTGAGCGGATTGAGTTCTGGAACATCCCCTTATCGACCCCGGACGACCAGAAAACGTACTGGAACCGCACCACCCAGATGTACGAGTTCCGATTACAACTCAACGTCCGCGCCGTTCCGCCTGACCGGGCGTATGTGGTGCTGGTCACCTACACGACGCCCCTCGGCGAGCGGATGACCGACGAGTATACCCTCGAGCTGCCGGTGGGAGAAGCTGGACTCGCCGGGAGCTGATTCGCCACGGCTCGCGAGACCGTTTCGCGATGAGTACGATCTACAGAAGAAGCCTAACGGGAACGTCGGCATGCGCGGCCGCGCTCATCTGTGCCGGCTGTGCGAAGGAGTTGACCCGCGAGCACTTCGACTTGATCGAAGTCAACGCAACCGCCGATGTCGTCGAAGAGCTGATCGGCGAGCCGGACCAGAAGCGCAACCGCCAATGGGTCTACGAGGATGATGCGCTCACCGTGCTGATCGACTTCGACGACGACGGTTTCGTGACCCGTAAGCAATGGCATGATGAGGACGAGGGCGAGCATTACGACAGCGATCGCTCGTCCGGTGGTGACGACTATCAGCGATCGCCGTAGGCCAGCCCGACCTCGGCCGCCGCGACAGGGAAGAGGCCCATGATGACACTCTGGCTGGCGACGACGTGCGCAACCTTGCTTTTGCAGCAGCCCGCGCAAGGCGGGTCAGAGCCGATCCGCATAGCGACCATCAACATCGCCGAGGTTTTTGATAAGTACGAGATGACCCGAGGGTTGGAGGACCGCTTCGAGCGTGAGCGACAGGCGAGCGCCGAGCAGGCCCAGACGCGCCGCGCCGAGCTCGATGCCAAGGCGCGGGCCATCGTCGAGCAGTTCAAGCCCGATACGCGCGAGTTCGAGGAACGCCAGCTCGAGTACTTGCGCAGCGAGTCGGAGTTCCAGATTTGGGCCGATTATGAGAAGAAGCGCCTCGCGCACGAGCACAAACGCTGGCTGCGCACGATTTATCGCAACGTGCGCGACATGGTCCGCCAGATCAGCGAGGCCCGCGGTATCGACGTGGTGCTCACGTACGATCAGCTCTCCGACGACGCCCCGGATTCGAACGCACTGCGCCAGCAAATCCTGCTGCAGAAAGTCATCTATTCCAGTCCGCGGGTGGACCTGACCAGGGAGGTCACTGACCGCCTCAACCAGGAGTTCCAGAAGAGCGGTGGCGCCGGCGCCATCAGCCCAACCGCTCCCGCCGGAAGCACGAATCCAGCTACGCCGGCCAAGCCGCCGGGGAATCAATGATGCCGCTGCCCAAGGTGCATGGCTGCAATACAATGTGCTTCGCGTGAGCACACACTACACTATTGCCGAGTTGGCCGAGCGCATCGGCGGCCGCGTGCGCGGTGACGCATCGGGGCAGATTGTCGGGATCGGGGCCATCCAGACGGCTCAGCCCGATGAGGTGACCTGGCTGACATCCGAGAAGTACGCGTCGGCTCTGCCATCATGCCGAGCCGGCGCTATTCTGGTGCCTGAGAGCTTCGGCCCAACACCCATGTCGGCCATCTTGTGCCGGCACATGGATGCGGCCGTCGCGGCAGTCCTCGAACTGTTCGCACCGCCGCCCGCCCGGCCGCCCCGCGGTGTGCATGTCTCCGCGATCGTCGACCCTACTGCGCGGATTGGAATGGATGTCGCGATCGGTCCGCACGTCGTCGTCGGCGCTCGGGCATCGATCGGTGATCGCACCGTCGTTCACGCCGGCATCTCTGTCGGCGACGATGTGCGCATCGGGGCCGATTGCGTGCTCTGGCCCGGCGTCGTGGTGCGCGAACGCTGCGTGCTCGGCGCCCGGGTCATCGTCCATCCGAACGCCGTGATCGGGGCCGATGGGTTCGGGTACTACCAGCGTGACGGCCGGCATTGCAAGATCACGCACGGCGGCCATGTCGAGGTCGGCGATGACGTCGAAATTGGCGCTGGCACCTGCATCGATCGGGCCAAGTTCGGGGCGACGATCATCGGCGCGGGCACGAAGATCGATAACCTGGTGCAGATTGCTCACAACGTCGAGATCGGTGCGCACTGCCTGGTCATTGCCCAAGTCGGCATTGCGGGCAGTGCGCGGCTGGGGCAATACGTGGTCCTGGGCGGCCACGTGGGGCTGCGCGATCACATCTCGCTCGGCGACGGATCGATGGTGGCGGCGTGCAGTTGCGTGTCGCGCGACCTGCCGGCTGGGACGGTCGTGAGCGGCATTCCGGCCATCGAGAACCGCCGCTACCTGCGCGAGCAGGCCTCTGTGCGGCGGCTGCCCGAGCTGGCGGCACAGGTGCGGGACCTGCTCAAACGCGTCGAGAAGCTCGAAGCGGAGGGCGCAGGCGACTGAGCGGGATAGCTCGGGCCGCCGCGCTTCCCATCCGCCGCGGGCGTTCGCGCTCCGGTAGATTCTCGATAGCCGGACGAGAGCGCGCGGATCTCGGTCACGCCAGATAAGCCTTGCGGCGCTTGCCCGACAGGTAGGATTCCATGATGCAGGCCGCCAGCGAATCGCCGGTGCAGTAGAATCCCACGCCGCGCGTCAGCTTGGTGAGCTGATCGACGAAGCCGACCCAGTCCATGCCGAAGTAGTCATCAATCAGCGCAAACGTTGCGAAGCGGATGCCTTGGCGGGCCATCAGCATCGCCTCGCTGAGCGTCGCGACGGTGGTGGCGCGGTCGGGCGGATAAAGCAGGTAGACGTACTCACCCTGCAGATGGGCGGTCGGCTCACCATCGGTGATGATGAACACCTGCTTGTTCACACCGCCGCGCCGGGCCAGCAGACGCCGGGCCGTCATCAGGCCGAGGTGCAGGTTGGTAAAGTGCTGCGGCGCCTCGGCCAGTTTGGCCAGCCGGACGCGCAGCCGTACGTTCGAGTCGAACATGGTCACGCGCTTCGGCAGCGTCAGCGGCAGTTTGTGCTCGGGAATGACCTCGGCCCCGCTGAAAAAGCCGACCACATCGACCGAATCGAGCGGATAGCGCTGCCGGATGAGCGCGTAAACAGCCATGGCGCAGCGCTTGGCGTTCGAGAAGCGGCCCATGCGATACATCGAGCCGGACATGTCCAGCAGGATGACCGTACTGCACGTGGCCTTCGACTCGGTCAGGCCGACTTCGAAGTCGCGCTCGTGGATGCGGACCGGTGTGCCCGGGCCATTCCGCCGCAGCGCGTTTCGCAGCGTCGCGGTCAGATCGAGCTCACCGATCGGGTCGCCGAATTGATAAGGCCGCGTGCCCTCGATTCGCTCGCCCAGGATGCCCGTCTGGTGGGCTTCGTGACCGTCGCCGCCGCCGGCCCGCAGGTTGCGGAAGACTTCCATCAGCGCTTTGCGTTGGAGGCTGCCAATGGCCCGCGGCGTCAGCTTGAACCGGGCGCCGACCTTTTCGAGCAATCCTTCCTCGATCAGCTTCTCCAGCAGGGCCCGCTGCTCGGGGTCCATCTCCATCTGGCGCAGCGCCTCCAGCGCCTGGTCGCCATACTCGATGACGAAGTCGAGAAAGTTGCTGAAGAACTCCAGGTGCTCCTGGGTCGCGAACGCTTCGCCGTTCCATTCGACGTACTTGAATCTCATGTGAAGCTGCCAGTCACGCTCCTCAACCCAGCGCGATGCACTTCTTAGCGCCTTCGACCACATCGCCGACTGAGACGCCCACAAACTTGAAGACCTCGTCGGCCGTCCGGGCCGACTTGGGGATGCGGCGGCAAGTCAGACCGTACACGGCAACTTGTTCAGGAGCCGCCGCTTCGGCCAGTTCGCTGAACAGGCCGCCGATGTAGTTGTCCTCGATCGTCAGGATCCGGCTGCTGGTGTAGCGGGCGGCCGACAGGATCGGCGCCGCGTCGAGCGGGAAGCTGTAGGCGTCGAAGACCGTGCACTTGATGCCGTCCTCGGCCAACCGGTCAGCCGCCCGCAGCGCGACGGTGAGCATGAATCCGCTGGACACCAACGTCAGGTCCTTGCCTTCGCGCAGGCGATGGCAGCCGCCGATTTCGAACCGCTCGTCAAGGGCGTACAGGAACGGCGCGTCGGGCCGGTGCGTGCGCATGTAGCACAGGCCGTCGTGGTTGGCCATCAGCTCGGTGCAGCGGTAGGCGCTGATCGCGTCAGCAGGCTGGAAGACGACACAGGCCGGCGCCGACGTGCCGGGCTCGCCGGTGGCGGTGCGCGTGTAGCTGCGGAAGTAGGCCACGTCGGCCAGCGACATCTGCGACGGCCCGTCGGCCGCCAGCGACACGCCCGAATGCGACCCGACCAGCTTCAGGTTGGCCCGCGTGATCGAGGCCATCTCGATCTGGTCGTACGCCCGGGCGATGAACTTGGCGAAGCTGTTCGCGAACGGCAGCTTTCCGCCGGCAAACAGTCCGACGCCGACCGAGACCATATTCTGCTCGGCGATCTTGCATTCGAAGAATCGCTCGGGATGCCGCTTGGCGAAGATGTTCGTGTATGTCGAATTGCTCACGTCGCCGTCCAGCACGACGACGCCCGGGTGCACGTCGCCCAGCGCTGACAGAGCGATGCCGTACGCCGCGCGGGTGGCCAGCGACTTTTTCTCGAGCGCCTTGCCGTAACCTGCCGCCTTGGCCGCCTGTTCGAACGGCGGAAGCGTCACACGCTGTGGCGCCGAAGTGGTCCGCAGCTTTTCGTTCGGTCGCGTGCGAGGCGTGCGCTCCTCCTCCTTGGCTTTCGACGCCTTTCGGTCAACGCCAAGCCGCCGGGCGGTTTCGTCCAACTGGGCCAGGGCCTCATCGACTTTCTCAGATGGCACCGGCTTGCCATGCTGGTCCTCGCCCTGCAGCAGCGGCACGCCCCAGCCCTTCGTCGTTCGAGCGACAATGGCCAGCGGACGCTCGCCCGAACCAGCGGCTGCCAGCGCGTCGAAGATCTGCCCGAAGTCGTGTCCGTCGATGACGCGCGTAGTCCAGCCAAATGCCGTGAACTTGCTCGAGACGCGCTCGGCCGACTGCTGCTTGGAGACGTAATCCGCCTGGCCAAGCCCATTGCAGTTGACGATCGCGCACACGCTCGTCAGCTTGTGATCGACGATAAAGTCGGCCGCCTCCCAGATCTGACCCTCGCGCGATTCGCCGTCACCGATCAGGCAGTAGATGTGCTTGTCGATGCCGTCGAGCCGTGCCGCCAGAGCCAAGCCCGCCGCTACGGATAAACCCTGGCCGAGGGAACCGGTAGCCGCGTCGAAGAACGGGAAACCCTCAGCCGGATTGGGGTGTCCGTCGAGAACGCTGCGCAGCGCGCGAAGCGAGGACAATTCGTCGATCGTCAGCCTTCGGGCGGCGCCCCGGGACGTGCCGACCACCCCGCCCAGGTCCGCGTAGGCCGCATAGACGATCGGCGCGGCGTGCCCTTCCGACAGCACCAGCCGGTCACTGGCCAGGTTCCATGGATCGGCCGGGTCGAATCGCATGTGCCGATACATCAGGGCCACCACCAGGTGCGCCAGCGACAGGGCGCTCGACGGATGGCCGGACCCGGCCGCACTCGTCATGCGGATGACGTCCTTGCCGAGCTCGATGGTTATTCCCTGAAGCGACTCTATAGCAGACACGCCCGTTCCTCCACCCAAGACCAAGTGCGTCGAACTGACGCTTCGTCGACCGCCCGCGCCCTTCTGAACGATAGTCGAGTGCTCCGCTGCGTTCAAACGGCGGCGCCCGCGGCCGGTGCAGAGTGCGCCCGTGTGCAACGCGGCCAGGGATGCGTGACGGTTTCCGCGGCTACTTCGGCAGCGGGCTCCGCCAGTCAACGTCAGTTAGCGACCAGGAGGGTCCTCGAACTCGGGCACTCACGCACTTCGGCCCTTCACCTGTAGGGCGCGCGATCATAGCCAGCGACTTTGAGTCCCTGGTGAAAGGCACGCCGACCGATTGTCTTTCCGCCCGATAGGGCGGACAAAGGCTCATCGCGCCATCAGCGTTTCGCCCGCCCAATCGGGTGGGAAAACTTGGGGGCTCGCTCAACCGGGGCTGAAAGCCGCTGAAAGCCCCCGGCTATCCCGGCGCGCCGGGATGCGCCCTGCGGGCGAAGACGCAATGGCGCCGTGACGACAAACGCGTGCCACTGGTTGAGCTGCTTGGCCGACGTGGTATTTCCAGCTATGCCGGGACCGCGAGGCCATCGAAACGTGGCTACCTCGTGTACAACAGGTGCTTGGTTCGCACCGCCGCGAAAGCGTCCAGCGACGTTGACCACTCGGCCGACCATGCTCGCGCGTCCTTGCTGGAGGTCACGGCGTCCAGTACGCTCCGGTTGAAGAGCAGGTTGTTGACGCGCTGGATTTCAAATTTGTCGCCGAACAAGGACATGAGCGTGTGGGCGACCGACAAGCCGGACTGGATCGGGTCGAACGCGTTGCGGTCGGTGAGCAGCATCTGCACACCGCCGCACGACTCGCCCTTGAACTTGCTGGCGGCGGGCGTGAATCGATAGGGAATGAACCGGATCCCGGCCAGGCCGAGGCCGTTAAGCCTGCCCGCGAGTTGGCGGGCGTCGATCCATGTCGCGCCGAGCACTTCGAACGGCGTATCGGTGCCGCGGCCGACGGAGAGATTGCACGCCTCGAGCAGGCCGATGGCCGGGTAGAGCGTCGCCTCGGTCAGCGAGCGCATGTTCGGTGACGGGTTGACCCAGGTCAGGCCGGTCTCGTCGAACCACATCGAACGCTTCCAGCCGACCAGCTCGACCACGTGCAAATCGGCGCCGATCTTGCGCTCGGCGTTGAACAGGCGGGCCAATTCGCCGATGGTCATGCCGTGTACGACGGGAATCTTGTGGTAGTTCGTGAAGCCGCCGTCTTCATCATTGAGCGGGCCAAAGGCGCGCGTGCCGGTGATTGGATTCGGCCGGTCGAGCACCACGAAGCGAAGCTTGTGGCGGGCGGCCTCCTCCATGGCCAGCCCCATGGTTGAGATGTACGTGTAGAAGCGCGTGCCGATGTCCTGAATGTCGAACACCAACGTGTCGATGCCGGACAGCATCTCGGGGGTTGGCCGGTTGGTCTTTCCGTAGAGGCTATAGACCTTCAGGCCGCTGGTTGGATCGGTCGTGTCGCCAACCTTCTCGTCCAGCACGCCCTTCAGGCCGTGCTCGGGGCTGAACAGGGTCACCAGCGTCAGGTCGGGGGCTGCACGCAGTAGTTCGATGGTAGACTTGCCGTCGCGCGACAGGCCGGTGTGGTTGGTGATGAGCCCGATCTTGCGACCGGCCAGCGGCTTGAAGCCGTCGCGGACCAGTACATCGATGCCGGTCAGCACGCCTTCAGGTTCATCGGCGTTGACCGGCGGCGCCGTCACGGCCATCATCGCAATCAGGAGCACGAGGTAGCTTCTCTTTGTTTGCATGGCGATCACACGATACGTCCGGCGAATATGCTTGAGAAGTAGTTTCGCGATGGTTAGTGCGGCGCGATGAAACCACCGGGCCGCCACGGCGTCTAATGCGTCGAGGCCACTGTCGCTTGTCCGGAGGCCGAGCAATGTCGGGATCGAGAATCCGAGCAGTCGCGTGTGCGTCGTTGGCGCTGGCGGTCGTTGGCGCGGTGGCCGGGGTACACGAGCGGCCCGGCGTCCGCGTCGAGTACGACGGAATCGAGGCCGCCTACGCCGAGGCGATGGGTACGATCATCGTGACCGCTCGGCGCATCCATGCGAACGACTTCGGGCTGGACATGCCGGAGACGATCGTGATGAGCGTCGAGTGCGGCCCGGATGCGTCCACCCGGCTTTGGACCGATGGCCAGGACCGTGTCACGATGACGCTCAAGCGCCCCGACCAGCTTCGCAAGCCGTCTGACTCCGGCGTCTTCAACATCTACGGCCTCTGTCACGAACTGGGCCACATGGCCATGTATCGCACGCTCAAAGATCGCCCGTGGCTCAGCGGCGACGCGGCCGAGGGATGGGCACACTTCTGCGGGAGCGTCGTGGTGGATCAGGTCTATGCCGCGAACGGCAAGGAGCTATGGCCCGATCCGTACGACTATCGTGACGATGGCACGAAGCGGCTCGACGCACAGTTGGCGGCGGCCAAGCCAGACAAGCTGACCGCGACGGCTGGTTTGTGGCGCCAGCTCGACACCCTCCTCGGCCGCAAGCGCTGGCCGGCGCTCTTTGCGGCCTGGAACGATGCCGCCGGCGAATCGGGCGACGTAACGCCGCGGCTGAAATCGGCATTGACCAAGATCGCTCGCGACAAAGACGGCGCCGAAGCCTGGTGGAACGAGTTTGCCAAGCTCGGCGTCGAGCGTGTCGAGGCGAGTCCGCAGCGACATCGCACGATTGCCGCGGATAAGCTCAGCGGCGAGCCGATCACGCTCAAGCACGACGACGGCAGCAGCGACGGCAAGAAGAGCATCGCGGGCGGCGCGCACGGCATTTTCTTCGATGCACCCGGCGAGACGCGGTACCTCAAGGGCATCTCAATTTACGCCGCGCGCTACGGCACGGCCAAGCCTCCCGCCGAGGACTTCACCATCACGCTGTGCGATGCCGACTATCGCCCGATCACCTCATGGAGGAAGCCGTATCGCTTGTTCGAGCGCGGCGACCCGCAGTGGGTCGACATCGACCTGCCGCCGTCGGCCGTGCCGCGCCGCTTTGCGATCTGCGTCGACTTCAACCCGACCGGCACGCGCGGCGTCTACCTGCATCGCGACGATTCGACGAGCGCAGCCTCGGTTGTGGGCCATCCCGGCAAGTCGACCAAAGAAGTCAAAGACGGCAACTGGATGATCCGAGTCAAGCTCGACTCGCCTCGAGCGGTCGACTCGCTGCGGCCGTAGTAACGCGGTTCGCCCGCGCTTCGTGGTTATCTGCGAGGACGCCGCCGCGGCGCTGCCAGGCGGCCGTCAGCAGCTCGTCGAGCGTGGATTGCCTGCCACACTCCGGGCAGCGTGCCTCGCGCAGCCCATTCATGCTGTAGCCACATGCTGTGCAGCGAATGTCCGGCGCGATCGAGTCGCTCCGTTCTCCAGGGCGTTCGCGCCAAATCAGGGCCGTGCTGGCCAGCCAGCACAACGCCCACACGGCCCCGCCGAACACAGGTCCGCCGCCCCTCGACCAGCCCGACAGCGACTCCACCCAAGCGCCGATCAAGAACGCCGGAACAGACGACCAAATGACCGCAGCGGCCGTCATGCGCACTCGATCGCCCGTCCCAATCACATGCTGGCGCCAGACCAGGATCCAGGCCACGATAAGCACGAGCCCGGTCAGGATACTCGTCACCCAGAGGGCCTCGTGATCAGCCCTCAGCCAGGTCCGCTCGATGGAAACGAACAGCAGCACATACGCGACGGGCGTTGACGCAATCGCGATAAGGGCCAAGACGGCGCGTGATACGACGGCATACATGGCAGTGACTCCGCTTGCGAACCTAGCGAGGCTGCGCCTCAGACAAACCAGTCATGCATCCAATTCCGACAGCCCCGGAGGGGCCCGGGGGTATAGCCACGGGCGCGGACCCCGGCGGGGTCAAGCCCGTGGATGGCGATGTCCGCAAAACGTCGCATAGCCCCGAAGGGGCGGAGGAAGGCCAGCGACGCTTCCATGATCCGATTTGATGCGGACTCGCCATTCTCTGCTTCGCCCCTACCGGGGCTCCTTCCGATCCGGCGCTCAGGTTTCCACGGGTTTGACCCCTCCGGGGTCCGCAGCCGTGGCTAAATGCCATCGCCCCTACGGGGCTGCGCACGCGACGAAAACAGGACTCATTCGCAACAACTCTGACGACCCAAGGAGTCGACTGGAACGGTGCCGCCAGCCAGCACGATGTTGTCGCTCGGTTTAGACGCCAACAGGCGGTGCTTGTTCCAACTGGTGAGCACGCCCGCCGCGAGCAGTACGAACGCACCCAGAACGATCAACCCCGGTACGGGCTGCGGACCCTGTACGATCCAGCGGACGGAGAAGAAAGCCAGATGGGCGAGCGCCACGACGCCTGACACGGGGCCGTAACGCGTGGCTGGCCAGATCAGACCGGCGGCCAAGAGTGCGCCGATGAGCAGTGCGGCGTGTGCGCGGGCCACGTCGCGCAGCAGCGGGTCGAATTCGTAGATCCAGCCCAGACCCATCAAGAAGGCGATCGGCAGAAGCGCCCACGCTGTCCAGGCCCGGCGGGTGATGACGTGCATCGACAGCCACACACACCAGCCGGTCGTCAGGGCGATGAGCATCACGCCGGCCGGGTCTCGCTCCCAGACCCAAACCGCTATGGCCGCGTTGGTCAGGCCGAGCGACGCTACGGCCTCGATCGTCGAGCGGCGGACGCAGGCGGTGAGTAGAAAATAGACGGCCGCAGCGCCCAGGAGCAACGCCAGCGAGTCACGAGAGATGTCGCCTGCGTCGCGCGGAAAGTGAACAGACGGCATGTCCGAGACGATGAGCGGCACGGCCTTCAGCAATCCGAAGGCGATGGCGGCATTGGCGGCGTGCAGGAGGAGCGCCAGACGATGTCTGCGGAATCCGAGCCACCAGGCGCCCGCCGCCATCAGCGAGATGGCCGGCAATGGATCGCGCAGCCAGGCCGGCAGCATGTGGGCCGGCACGTCCGGATGAAATCCTTGCATCGCCAGCACGATGGCGGCCGCCGGCAGCAGTGCCGCGCCACGCACAAGCCAAGGGCGGCCGCAGCTCCAAAGCAGGATCCACGCGAGTGCGACGATCAGCGGCGACGCATAGAACAGGCGGGCGTGACCGAAGAAGGCGTGGTTCATCCCGATCAGGTGGACGGCCATCGCCAGGAGCAGGATCCCGGCAAGATACAGCTCGCTGCGCTGCGGGTTGCCGGCCAGGAAGCGGGTCCCCGCCTCACTGACCGAGGCAACCGCTTGGGCCGAGCCGCGTCGAGCCGCCCCGAGTCCCAGCAGCGCGATTCCCGCCAGCAGCCACCACGCCGAGTACAGGTACAACTCGTTGGCGCCGGTTGCACCAGGCGGGATTCGCAACAGCCGCGGCGCGCCGGTCAGCAGGACCAGGCAGGCGGCTGCCATGAGCTGGGTCCAGAACGACAGCCGAAGTGCCAGCGCGCGTTTGACTGTCCACAGCTCACTCAGCGCGATGGCCGCGGCGCCGACCGCGCACAGCAACCCCAGTTCGCTCTGGCGGGCCGTCATTTCGATCGTGGCGGCCATCGGCCCGGTCCAGCAGACGGCGGCCACCAGGAGCAGCGACGGCTCATCTTCGGGCGAGCGCCGCGAGCGATGCAGCAGCACGAGGATGCCCGCCACGACCGCTTCGTACACCTGCAGGATGCCGAGCGTCAGCAGGATCAGGCCAATGTCGCCGGCCCGCGCCGTCGGAGCGTCGAGGTAAAGCTTCGCACCGACGGCCATGCAGGCCGCGCTCATCAGGTAGGCTGGGTTCCGCTCGATCCACCAGGCCGCGCAGCGCGCGCAAGCTCCCCATCGGATGCGGTCCATCTTGAGCACCTCGTGTTGGGGGGGCGGGCGATCCGCCCCCCCCCCCGATGGAATCCCTGGCTTCCGGCGCGAGGGCGCACCCGGTCCGGGTCGGACCGGCAATGCCTGCCGGCCCGCGGAAGCCTTGATTTTCAGGTTTCAGCGCGGCAAAGTGCTGCGCGCCGCGCACAAATCACTGGATTCGATCGGTCACTTCAGAGCTGCGTTGGCGAGTCTTCGTCGCCGTCAGGCCTCAGCCCCGAACCCAACGCCCAACTGGTGAACGAACGGCCCTCTGCGGAGATGTATGTGGATAATGGCTGTCTCGAACGAACAATGTACGCAGATATCGCCGTACGTCCGATCTACTACGAGTTCTAGGCGCGCCGCGCGACAAGTCAAGTGAGTTCGGTACAATCTTGTCATCAACGCGCACCGGCACGTCTTGAGCGAGACTCTTCCGGTGTAATGGGCAGGACGAGCCGGTCGGTATGTCGCAGGACAGTGAGTGGCGACTCGATTCCGACCTGCACGTCGGTCATCAGGCGGTGCAATGCGTCGATGTCGGGCACGGGCTGGTCGGCGAACGCCACGATGATGTCGCCGTCGCGCAGGCCGGCCCGCTGGGCGGGGCTGTTCGGCTCGACCGACGCGACCAAAATGCCCGTCTCGAGCGGCAGGCGATGGAAGCGCACCAGCCGCCGATGCACGGGAACGTTCTGGCCAGCGACACCAATGTAGGCACGGCGGATGCGGCCGTCGCGGATCAGCCGCGAGGCTACGAACTTGGCCGTGTTGATCGCGATGGCAAAGCACAGCCCCTGGGCCGGCATGATCGTGGCGGTGTTGACGCCGATCACGTCGCCGCGTGACGAGACCAGCGGGCCGCCGGAGTTGCCCGGGTTCAGTGCCGCGTCAGTCTGGATGACGTTGTCGATCAGCCGGCCCGAGCGCGCCCGCAGCGAACGGCCCAGCGCGCTGACCACGCCAGCGGTCACCGTGCATTGGAAGCCGTAGGGATTGCCGATGGCGATGGCCATCTGGCCGACCCGCAGGCTGTGCGAATCGCCCAGCGAGACCGATGTCAAATCCGAGGCGTGGATGCGCACCACCGCCAGATCCGTGTCGGGATCGTCACCCACCGGCGTGGCGTGAAGCTGTCGGCCGTCGTTGAGCATCACGCCCAATCGCGAAGCCCCGTGTACGACGTGGCTATTGGTGAGGATGAACCCATCCGGCGTGAAGACGAACCCCGACCCGCTGCCGCCCGGTCGATGCGCGTCGGGCTGCTTCGCCGATGCGTGCAGCGCCTCAATCTTCACCACGGCCGGGCTGACGCGCTCGGCCACATCTACGACCGCCCGTGAGTAGGCGTCGAGCAGCTCGTCATCGTGCGGCCCCGCCGCGCCCGGCGGCTCCAGTGTGGCCGTCGCTCCGGAGTCATCCGACACAAACCAGAAATCGTCTTGCATCCGCGCTCTCCAATTCCGCCCGACAAGGTCGGGCTGATGCAAGATCGTTGGCGAGTGCGGTCAGGTAATCAAGCTTCGTACGCACCCCGCCAACGCCGCGCCTGCCGCAGCGCGCCGGGACCCGGGCGTGCCCCGACCAGCGAAGCCCTTCGGCGAACGGCGCGCGCATCGGTCGTTCGAGCGCATGCTAGAGGCTCGCTGGTCGCAACTCCGTGCGCCGTGCCCTTGATTCGCAGGTTAGTGCCATCCGATCAGGCCCGCGGCTGACAGGGCGTTCCACACTCCGGGCAAACGCCGGACCTGTTGCCCGTCAAATCGTAGCCGCAAGAGCTGCAGCATCCGCTCGGGAATCGGCTGGTTCGCCGCCAGAGCCTGTAGGTCGGCACGGCTACGACCGCCAGCAGCATCCAAAGCGGAACCGAGAGGCTGCCGATCGATGCCGACGAATCGAACCGCGGCAGCAGGCCGTAGACGCGCCAATAGAAGGCTACGTCACGCCACGATTTGAACGGCTTCCAGGCATCGATATTGCCTTTCCAGTAGTCCCAGCGGAACCATGCTGGCCGCTGCGCGTTCGCCGACCGGAAGACGCTGACCGCACCGCACGAGAGCTGCACGCCGTGCGCACCCTGACCATCGACCCAGCGCGTGGCCCAGCGCAGCGAAGCGCCCGCGGCTGCCAGAATCAGCAGGCACCACAGCACGCCGAACCGAATCAGCCAGCGCTGCGGCGCGGTTCGCGGCTTGCGCCGGTGTGTCATGACCACTCTCCGGTGCACTCGTAGCGAGCCCGCTGCGATACGGCGCGCCCGAGCGCGGGCAGCGTCAAGCCGGCACCCAGCGCGCTCATCGCTGCGATGAGAAGCGGGCTCACAATCCGTATGCGGCTTATGAGCGAGTTTGGGCCACCGATCATCACCGCAACGATCGCAATCGTCCAAGCTCCGATCAGGGCAGCGATGGCGTAATTCATCCGAGCGAGCCACACAGAAGGAATGCGCCGTGTGAGCGAGCCCAGCATGATGTAAAACGCGAGGTACTGCGCCAGCACGACCGGCGACAACACCGCATTGATCAGGACGGCCAGCGATCCGAGCCCTGGTCCGCCGGGGCTGCCGATCGTCGCGCCAACGGCCAGCCATATCGTGAGCGCGAGCGCCAGCACGCCGATCAGCGCGACCGCCCAGGCGGTAGCCGCTGTCACCCGACGCCTCGCCAGGCGCGCAAATCCGAGTGGCAGAACGACAAGACCCAACTCGACCATGGCCCAACCCGATACGCCGGCAATCACCGCGGCGGTCGACAGCCCCGCGCGCCGAGGCCCATCGTCCCGCCCCACCAAGGGACGAGGAGCCACGGCAGTGCGCTCGTGACGATTCCTACCACGAACACGGCTACGCCCGCCCGCAGCAGCCGGAGTTGGGTCAACGGCGCTCGACACAGCGCATCGGTCGGCGGTTCGTAGGTGCGGCTCATGCCGCATTCCGGACAAACGCCGGACTCGTTGCCGGCCAAGTCGTAGCCGCAGTTCCAGCAATGGTTCACCTCAGGCGTTTGCGTCAGGTCCCAGCCGCATTCGGGGCACGTGCCCGACACGTTGCCTTTGAGGCTGTAGTCGCAGCGTGGGCAGCGCTGAAACCGGACCTTCAGGCGCCGCCAGCGAAGGAGCGAATACACGCCGCGGGCGCCGAGATAGCCGACCAGCGCCGAGACCCCGATGAAGCCGGCCAGCACGACCTTCTCGGGCACCGTGCCGCGCAGGCCCGCCCAACCAGCCTGCTCGAGCAGCCAACCGACGAGGAAGGCGGTGGCGATCATGCACGGAACAAAGCTGACGATCGCCATGGCCAGCGGCGCCCACCGCGGCCAGTCACGTTTGATCCAGTGGTTCATCCTTTCGCGTCTCGCTCTGCTCGATACGACGCATTCCGCCCGGAGTCGTCATGGGGCTGGGCCGCACCCGGAGCCATGAAAAACTTATTTTCAGGACAGGGCGGGCGAATGTCGTCAGGTCCAAGCTCGCCCGCCCTCCGGGCGGACAGAATTGGGGTTCCCGCTTCCAGGGACTCAAAGTCCCTGGCTACGATCGCGCGCCCTCCGGGCGAACGCTTGCCGCCTGTCGTTTCATTTTCTCACATGGGCGACTGATAGCTGCTGGCTATTCGTTACGCCAGATCACACGAGGGCCCCACCCACGTTCGTCGTCGTGCGGCAACGATTTCATGTCAAAGATCACCAGCTCCGCGCCAGAACCGCTCGGAGTCTGTTTCGTACCGAGGGCTGCCAGGGACGTGGCATCGGGGGCGATGGACGACGACCGACATTCCGACCATTGCTTCGGTAGATTGAACTGGCCGATCCATTGGCCGCGGCCCAGGTCGGCGATGACAAAATGCATACGCCCTGCCGGCGTGCTTGTGTTCACGACTAACCAGCGCCGACTGGCATCCAGGCCGGACGCTTCACGGACAACGTGCCCAAACGGAATCGGAAGACCGCTGACAAGTCTGCCAGAACCGCTGTCGTATGCAACCACGCCAAAGCTTGAGGCTAGGTAAACCCATTCACCACCGATCGCGATCAACGGTTCTCCGCGAGACCGCAAGAACTTGCCCCACCGCGCATCGTCAAGCGTCTGAACGCCGCCGCCGATTGTGACGATCGCGGGGCGAGCTCCAAAGGTGATGCTGTGTTCCGGCCCCGGTGTCTGCAAAAAGCAATCTGGCGATGCATGTGGGATGCGGTAGAACCGCGGGACAGCCATCGGTGCAACCCGGGCGTAAGCCGACAGCCCGGGGAAGGACACTTCGCGCAGTAACGATGATTCGCCGGTCTGCGTGTTCCACGCCAAAAGCCTCGACACGAGCCTGGTGCCGTCGCCTGCGACGACGAACGTGAGTTGCCTGCGCGGATCGAAGCCGGCGACCTGCTGCCAGCAGCCGGCCGGCATGCCTTGCGGCGGCTGCAGTGTCTGCAGGACTCGGCCGGATGCAATGTCGATGATCGCGAGCCGATTGTTCTCTTGCAGCGGGATGAGCAAACCACGACCGTCCGGAGTGATCGCAATCTCCATCGGCGAAGACTGGTACCGTTGCGTGTACAGCGTCCGCAGCGTCCGACCGCTCTGTGCGTCGAACTCGATCACGCGATCGACGGCCTGACCACGGGCGGTCAACCACGCCAGCCCGGCCGTCGTGGACCAGGCGTGCAGGTCGGGAGACCACCAGTGGAACCAGTGACCGACGTACCCACTGCGCGGCGTTTTGGCCGCCCACAGCCAACCGTAGGCCGCCCCGATCATCAACACGGGTGCGAACTTGGGCAGGACGCGTCTCCACATCGGCCGGCCGATCACCGGGCGGCGGATGGCGTGGCCACACTCGGTGCAGCGCGGGCCGGCGGCGCCCTTGAGGCAGTAGTTGCATCTGCGGCAGTGCGGCTCCCCCACCAGCCGCTTGCGGGCCAGCGTCCGCCGGATCAGCAGCGTGCAGACGATTAGCACGAGGCCGCACACGCCGCCCAGCAGCTCGGGCCAGTAATAGCACAGTACGTCCCAAACGTTGATGGCCGTGTCGCTCAGATGGACGAAGATCGTCTTCCCGTCAGCCGCGTACGCAGCGCTGCGCGCCGTCGCACCCGCTGGAAACGTTATCCGATGCATCGGTTCATGAACCGACCGCCCGGTCGTTTGAGCAGCCACGGCGTGCGCGTTGAACATGCCAAGCACGCAGCCCAGCCAAGCGGCCGTCATCCGCCTCGCCACCCATCCACGCTTGCTCGACTCGCTCATGTCGTGCGGCAACCGACGTCTCACACGAACCACGCGTCGCCCTGCAAGGGCGCGCTATGCTGGCCCAGGCCAACGGGCTGGGTACGTCGCGCCGCGAGCAGTTCAGCCCTGTAGGGGCGCGCTAGACACGCCGACGCCCGTAGCGCGCCCCTTCAGGGCTGCAAATCCCGCCTCGGTCGACAGACCCAGGCCGTCGGCCTGGGCTGGCATAGCGCGGCCCTTCGGGCCTTCTTCTCGCGCTTGCTTCCAGGCAACACTCAGTGCAACTGTCCCAACCGCGCGCACAGTAGCCCGCCGCGGCTTCACGCGCCGCCGGCTGATCAGTTTGTGCTCGGCTCCGCAGCCACCGGCGTGGCCAGGCAGGCCTGCGCCAGATGGAGCGCATCGAACGCCCACTCCATGCGCTTCTCGAAGTTGCCTCCGGTCCAGTCTTCGCCGGCCAGATGGGCGGCGATGCCCAGTAGCTCGCGGGCCTTGACCACCAGCGGGTCTTTGTCGTGCGCGAAACTGCCATGCGATTGCCATTCCATTCGCAACGCTCCGATCTCCCGACGCGCGTCGGGTGTTGTGGCCCTTCCGCGGCGACGGGGTCAACCTTGCCGTGGCGGGCCGCGCTTGACAGCGGTCTCTTGGCGGGCGCCCCATCCTACCCTCGGCCCGGCCGCCTCTACATCTTCTATGCGCCGGCCGGGTCCGTGTTTCCCAAAATCCGCCCCGCGGCTCAGCCTACGGTCTGTCCCCGGGTGCGTGACAAAACCGGCGGGCTCGGAACCCCGCCCGCCAAGGGCGCGGGCTGGGCCCCAGTCATGCTCGCGGCGTTCGATAGCTCCGGAGAGCCATCGACATTCGCTGAGTCGCAGCGTCCGCGACCCTGGACTCGCCGCGGCTCGCGGAGCGAGCCCGGTCGCTTTGCGACCGTCCGCCTTTCGGCCGGAGCGGCGTGTCCAGGGCGACCCGCGGCCTTGGCGGCCGGGGTTCTGATTCGCTGCCCGCCTCAACCTGAGTTCTGCCCGCCCAAACTGTCACGGACGGAGTCTAGGAGCGTGTCCGAGTAATCATCACCAACCCCGTGGAAGGCCATGTTGTGGTCGAAAAACCTAGGGTTTCGGAGACACAACATACGCTTGGAGCGGGTTCTTGGGTATCACTCGGACAGGCTCCTAGGGCAGCAGCTCGCGGGCGATCACGAGCCGTTGGATTTCGCTGGTGCCTTCGTAGATGCGCAGGGCGCGGACTTCGCGATAGAGCCGCTCGACGTGCGTGCCGCGGACGACGCCGTTGCCGCCGTGGATCTGGACGGCCCGGTCGATGATGGCGTGGGCGTGGTCGGCGGCGTAGAGCTTGGCCATGCTGGCGAACTGCTTGACGTTCGGCCCGCGGGCGTCGGCCTCGGCCGCGCCCTGGGCCACGAGCAGGTGCGCGGCGGCCAGCTCGGTGGCCATGTCGGCCAGCATGAACTGGATTCCCTGAAACTTGCCGATCGGCCGGCCGAACTGCTCGCGCTGGGCGGCGTAGCGAACCGCCTCATCGAGTGCCCGCCGGGCCATGCCGCAGGCGGCCGCGCCGACCGTCGAGCGAAAGAGGTCGAGCGTGGCGTAGGCGATGCGCAGACCCATGCCTTCGTCGTCGATGCGGGCGCTGTCGGGCACGTGCACACGCTCGAAGATCACGCGGCCGATGGGGTGCGGCGCGATCAACTCGATCGGCTCCGTGCGTAGCCCGCGCGCGTCACCTGGCACGATGAACGCGCTGTGGGCGCTCTGATGGCCGTCAGCCGTGCGGGCGAAGACCACGTAGACGTCAGCCAGGCCGGCGTTGGAAATGAACGTCTTTTCGCCGGAGAGCGAATACGTATCGCCGCGCCGCACGGCCCGCAGCGACATCGCCGCCGGGTCGCTGCCGGCCGCCGGCTCAGTCAAGGCGAACGCGGCGATGGCCCCGCGCTGCACGCGCGGCAGCCACTCCGCCTTTTGTCCATCGCTGCCGGCCAGCGCGATCGGCAGGCTGCCCAGCCCCTGCATGGCGAACATCGAATCGGCCAGCGAACTCGTGTACGCCAGGCGCTCGCGAATCAGGCTGATCGTGCGAATGTCGTGCGTGCCGATGCTCCGCAGGAAACCGGCCTCCGACAGCTTGGCGACATACGCCCGCGCGGTGGACTCGGTCCGCGTCTCGTCATGCTCGGCCAAAGGTGCGATCTGCTCGGCGATGAAGCTGTCGAGCTGATCCGCCAGTGCACGATGACGCTGCTCGAAGAAGGGCAAGGAGTCAAACGACATGCGACGAAGGTTACGCCGCGGGCTGTGTGTGGGCAAGCAACCGGGTGCCAAGGGTGGCATGGCCAAGCGCCAGCCCGGCCATGAAGTACGTGCACGCTCGTCATGCCCGCGCTGGGGGACCCCAACCGCGATCTGTTTGCGGTTGGGGACCCGTGGCGCTTGGGCATGCCACACGCGCCGATTGGATGTGGCCGCCTTTCGCGAGCGTGGCGCCGTGCCTTGATCTGCCCGTTTGAACGAGCCGGATGGCTGGCGTATGCTGCCCGCAATGGCGGCGGTCAGCCTGACAACCGGAGCCGGTGCAACGTTGCCGCGGCAGGCACGCCCCAGCACCGACCAGGGTGCGGTTCCCGCGCAGTTCGGTGATTTGCTCACCGGCGTCTCGCGAACGTTCGCTTTGTCCATTCCGGAGCTGCCGAGTCCACTCGACGAATGGGTCACCTGCGCCTACCTCGTGTGCCGCATTATCGACACGCTCGAGGATCGGCCCGGCGGCGATGAACGAGAGCGCCAGCAGCAGTTCGACGATGTGATTGCCGCACTTGGGCCGCCGGTCGACGTTAGCAACGTGGGCCGGCTGGTCCGGAGTCATCCGAAACGAGAGGCACAGGCTGGAAGCCCGGGCGACGATCCTTGGGCTGGAAGCCCAAGCCACGAGACTCGGGCTGGAAGCCCGAGCCACGGTCCATGCCACGCTCCGAGTGACCCGTGCGGACAGCTCATGACCATGAGCCCGGAGGTATTTGACTGGCTGGCGGGATTTCCTGAGCCGGCGATCGACGCCGTGCGGCGCTGTGCGGTCGAGATGATCTACGGGTTGCGCCGCACGCCGTTACCGAGCATCGCAGCCGTAGAGGGGCGCGCCGTGTTTCTGTTCGAGCGCGTCCGTGAACTCGAGCGCTATTGCCACTACGCGGCCGGCGTGGTCGGGATGATGCTCACGCGGCTGTTCTCGGCCCACCTCGGGCCGGACCTGTTGCCGGCCGACCGCGCGAGGCTCCACGCCGGCAAGCGCTTCGGTCGTGGGCTCCAGCTCACCAACATCATCAAAGACCATCCGGCCGACCTGCGCGATGGCCGCTGCTTCATTCCGCGCGAAGCCCTGGCGCGGTTCGAGCTGACGCCGGCCGACCTCCTGCGGCCGCATCTTCCTGACGCGCTGCGGCGTTGGATTGTCGACCGGGCGGCCGCGCATCTTTCGGTCGCCGTTGACTACACGCTGAGCGTCCCCCCCACCGCTGCCGGCGTCCGCCGCTTCTGCATCCAGCCGTTGATGATGGCCGTGCTCACGCTACAGCGCGTCTTATCCCATCCAGATATCACGCCAGACGACCGGCCGAAAATCACCCGCGAGCAGGTCGCGGATGTGATCGGCACCAGCCGGCAGATTGACCGCGACGATCGGGCCATCAGGTCTTGGTTCGATGAGCACGCCGTCCAATAGGCGATCCGCTACGCTGGGCCACGAAGGCAATATCATTTGAATGGCCCTCCGTTCCTCAGAACCTCAGAGTCCTTTTTTCTAGCCTTGGCAGCGACCAGGCTGCTCGTTTGCCGCCGGTCGCGAACCGCACTAGACTGTCGCCGCGATGCAGGAGCAGGCCCTTCGAGCGTTGTTGGCGTCGGTGCGTGGCGGGGAAATTGAGGTCGACGAGGCGCTGTCGCGCTTGCGGCGGCTGCCGTTTGAAGACTTGGGCTTTGCCAAGGTCGATCACCATCGAGCCATTCGCTGCGGTTGTCCCGAGGTCATTTATTGCCAGGGTAAGACGCCTGATCAGGTCGTTGCCATCGTCGGCAAGCGCATCGAGGCAGGTGACAACGTCCTGGCGACACGCGCCTCGCCCGAGGTGTTTGATGCCGTGAAGCGCAAGTTCGAGCGTTCGGAATACAACCGGCTGGCCCGGACGATCGCGATCCGCACCGTGGCGTCATCGCCCGGCCACGGCACCATCGCCTTGCTGTCGGCCGGGACCAGCGACTTACCCGTGGCCGAGGAGGCCCGCGTCACGGCCGAGATCATGGACCAGCACGTCGAGACTTATTACGACGTGGGCGTGGCCGGCATCCACCGCTTGCTGGCGCATGCCGAAGTCTTGCAGCGGGCCAACGTGCTGATCGTCGTGGCCGGCATGGACGGTGCGCTTCCCAGTGTGGTCGGCGGCCTGGTCGAAGCCCCAGTGATCGCGGTGCCCACCAGCGTCGGCTACGGCGCCAGCTTCGGCGGCCTGGCCGCGCTGTTGACGATGTTGAACAGTTGTGCGCCGGGCGTCGCGGTCGTGAACATCGACAGCGGATTTGCCGCCGGCTATTTGGCTACGGTCATCAATCGGATGGGGGGGCGTGCGTCCCGCACGCCGGACGCAGGGACGCGCGCGGCCAGCGTGGCTGCCGGGACGGCCGCTCCCCAGCCGGCCGTACCCCGAGGGACGGGAGTTCGGGTATGAAACGAACATCGGATCTGACGGTGGTTGATCACATCCCCGAGCTGCCGATCCGTGCAGACGATGCGCACAAGGGGATGGTCGGACGTGTGGCCGTCATCGGTGGGAGACTTGACGCGATCGGCATGGTGGGTGCCGTCGCCCTGGTGGCTAACGCTGCCCTCCGTAGCGGGGCCGGATTGGTCCAGATCGTCACGTCCAAGGAGGCCCAATTGGCCGTCGCTCCGCTGGCTCTGTGTGCGACGACGCGCGCCTGGCCTAACGGCGAGGGCGCGTCGCTCAGCAAGACGCTGGTCGAGTTCGCGGCCGACGTGGTTGCCATCGGGCCCGGGTTGGGGCCGAACGTGTCCGACGACCACCTGCGCGACCTGCTGGCCAACTTCGGTGGCCCGATCGTGATCGATGCCGACGGTCTGAACCGGATCGCCGCGCTGCGGGGCGATCCTGCGCGGGCCTTTCGGCATCCGGAGCAGGTCATCCTGACCCCACACCCCGGTGAAATGTCGCGGCTGGTTGCGGGTTGGTCGATCGACGCCGGCGACTCGGACCGCACGCAATTGGCGGTGGCGGTTTCGCGCGCCACAGGCGCGATCGTCGTCCTGAAGGGCTTCGGTACGGTCGTGACCGACGGCCAGCGCGTCTTCGTGAACCAGACCGGCAACTCCGGCATGGCCACCGGCGGCGCGGGTGACGTGCTGACCGGCGTGATTGCGGCCTTGTGCGGTCAGCACATGTCGCCCTTCGACGCCGCCGTCCTGGGTGTCTACGTCCACGGTCTGGCCGGCGACATGGCGGCCGAGGAGATCGGCCGCATGCCCATGATCGCGACCGACATCATCGACTACCTGCCGGATGCCCTCAGCGAATTGGAAGAGGAAAACGGCTAAGCTTGACTTCGGTTGCCGTGCGTGCCAAGTGTGCCTACAATGCAGGCATGAAGGGCATGCAGAAACGAAAACCCAAGCTCATCCAGTACACGGTCCGCGCCATCCCGAGGGAGGTCGATGACAAGTTGCGGCAGAAGGCCAAGCGGGAGGGAAAGAGCTTGAACGAAGTCGCGCTCCAAGCGCTGGCCACCGCTGCCGGTAGTAGTTCGACGACGCAAAAGAAGCGAGACCTGAGCGACCTGATCGGAGACTGGTTGGACGATCCCGAATTCGACGCCGCGATCGCTGCCCAGCGCGTGATCCACCCGGATGATTGGAAGTGAACCTGTTCGTCGACACGATGGCCTACTCCGCGTTCGTGCGCGGCGAAGAGTGGGCCGTGCGCCGAATCGAGTCCGCGGAGCTCGCTGGGTTGCCGATCATAGTGATGGGCGAGTTGCACGCAGGATTCGAGGCGACGGCCAAGAAGGCCAAGAATGAGCACAAGCTGATCGAGTTCTTGAACCGCCCCGGTGTCGATGTCTATTACCTCGACGATGAGACGGCTAGAGTCTACGGCACATTCTTCCAGCACCTTCGCCGCGCGGGCACGCCTATCCCCCTGAATGACATCTGGATCGCCGCATTGACGCACCAGCACTCGCGCATTCTCTTGACGCGCGACAAGCATTTCCGGCATCTCCCACAGATCGTGACTATTGGAGATCTTGAGGTGCTCGAAGGGTTCCCGCACGCCGGGCAGTAATAGATCATCCTGCACCGGCTGTGACCGTTGGCCACGTTCCACCGAACCTATGCCGGCCGATTCAGGGCGCGCCGATGGGCGCGTCGCCACCGGTCGATACCAGCGTGATCATCCGAGCGATGGTCAACGCTCCGGACGCTATTGTTCAAGACGGCCGTTCCCGCCTGGGCGCCACCCGTCGCCGCGTTGACCTATCTGTATTCGCGCGTCCTGCTCACGCGGGACAAGCACTTCAGCTATCTTCCACAGATCGTCACGGTCGGAGACGCCTGAAACGCAAGACGCGGCCACCCGCTCGCCCAGCTTACCTTGGCTGAATCGCGATCGACCCAATGGCCGTCCCGATCGTTGATCGAACGCCATGCCCACCCTGACAACGGCACGATTCGGCGCAGCGGCACCGCTTGATTGGGTTGGAGAAACAGCTTGAGCCGGGGGCAGGCCGCTGGCAACGCTGCTGAGTATTCGGGCGCGGCCACGCGAGCTACGGGTCAGTCGTCACCAGCGCGAGCGCGACGCCGTCGTAGCCTTTGCTGCCGACGGTCTGGATGGCCGTGGCGCTGACGCGCGGTTCGGCGGCCAGCAGTTCGTTGAATCGGCGGACGGCCTGCACGTTCGCGTCGCGGCTGGCCGGGTCGATGACCGCGCCCTTGCGGACGACGTTGTCGGCGACAATCAGCGTGCCGCGGCGGGCGAGCATGAGCGACCACGCCAGGTAGTCCGGATAGCTCGGCTTGTCGGCGTCGATGAAGATCAGGTCGAACGGCCCGCGGCCCTCGGCGGCAAGCTGCGGCAGCGCGGTCAGCGCCGGCCCCACGCGCAGCTCGACGATGTCAGCCAGACCCGCGCGGGCGATGTTCGCGCGGGCGATCTCGGCGTGTCTCGGGTCTGACTCGAGCGTGATCAGGTTGCCGTCGGCCGGCAGCGCGCGAGCCATCCAGATCGCGCTGTATCCCGCCAGCGTGCCAATCTCGAGCACGTTGCGAGCGCTAGTCGCCCGCGCCAGCAGATAGAGAAGCTTGCCCTGTGGCGGCGACACATGGATGGCCGGCAAGCCCGCCTCGGCGCTGGCCGCCAACGCCGCATCCAGCGCCGCGTCCGGCCGCACGAGCAGGTCGGTGATGTAGCCGTCGACGGCAGTCCACAGCTCCGGCGTCATCGCGCGTTGCACGCTAACCCTGTAGCACCGGGCAAGCAACACCCGTGCAGTTCGCGCATGCGTTCCACGCGTCGGCCGAGTACGTCGGGAGCCATCGCCGGAACGGCACGGGACCGTGGTTACCGCGCCGTCGGTGGTTGCGACACGATTCGGTCGCCGCGGGACGCAATACGCGCGCGGCCAGCACGTGTCGTAACCTATTGCGCGATCAGCACTTATGACAAGACGTGCCGGCACACCAGTGTCGCACGGCCGTCAAGTTGCAAACATTTGCCTGATCCGCGAAATGCCGGGACTCGTCGCGCATAGGTACAATCGTGAGACGCCTTGTCTTCAAAGGAGCCACGGCCATGCCAAGCGTGTGCGAGCGATGTTCGGGAGGCCGACCGATCGGTCGCGGGGCAGACGCGTTCATCCTTGGAGCCGCTTGCCTGGCGGTCGCGTGTCGCCCTGTCGCACCGCCACCGCCGCCTCCGCCGCCGGTCATCCAGTGGCAAGCGCCGACGACACTGGCCACCGCGACGGCGCCAGCCACGCGCGGGGCCGTTGTCGCCGGCCGAATCATTTACACCGGCCCGCCGATCACGCCGCGGACGATCGTCTCACCCGTGTCGCGCGTGGCGGTCCTCGACGAGAGTGTGGTTGTCAACGCCGACGGCACGCTGTGCAACGTGCTCGTGTACGTGAAGTCGGAGTTTGAGGGCCGCACATTCGCCACGCCCCGCAAGCCGCTCGTCATCGACTTTCGCGGAACGAGCTTCGACCCGCACGTGCTGGCGGTCCAGACCCACCAGCTCATTCAGGTGCGCAACTGCGATCCCGACGTGCACAACTTCCACGTGATCCCGGCCATCAACACCGAACGCAATCACCCTCAGCCGCCCGGTGGTGCGGCCATCATGTTCACGCTGCCGATACCCGAGATCGGCATCGCAGTCAAAGACGACATCGACCCGACGCTGTCGATGTGGATTCACGTGCTCGCGCACCCCTATTTCAACGTGACCAACACGGCCGGCGTCTACCGCCTCGAAGACCTCCCGCCCGGCACGTACGTCATCGAGGCCTGGCACGAGAAGCTGGGTACGAAACAGCAGACGGTGACCGTCAAGGACGGGGAGGTTGTGAGCGTTGATTTTCGGTATTGATCAACGTGACGAGACGTCTATTCGTAGATGTGGATGAAAGCAAGTAGGAGGTCTTCAAGATGTTCGTGCTTCTCGTCGTGGTCGCGGCGTTGGCCGGGCAAGCTGTAGATCCAAGCGAACCGCAGGTCGTCACCATTCGCGGAACGGTCGTCAATCCTCGCGGCCAGCCCGTCGCGAACGCAGAGGTCCGCTGCTACGCCGTCCGCAGCAGGGACAACCCGGCACACATACTCTGGCCAGCGATCCTTCCGTGTGTGTCGCAGAGCGATGCAACAGGAGGGTTTGCCCTGGCCGTGCCGGCGGGCCTGGTGGTGGGGCGAGTGGACAACCTGGCCCAGGTTTCCCTTGCAGTCACGCATCCGGACTACGCGGTTGGCGAGATGCACGTCGACCTGCCGACGGACACCACGAAAGTCGTTCTCATTCCCAACAGCAAACTCAGGGTGCGCGTGTCGTATGTCGGCATGAAGATGGCGAATGCCAGCGTGCATCAGTACGCCGAATCGACCGTCACGGACGAAAACGGCGAAGCCGAACTCACCGTGCGTGACGGGTACTGGATATGGGCGTCGGCAGAGACCGACAGTGGGTTGCCGTTGGTCTCGCAACTGACCCTCGATCGCGCACGGGGTGAAGACAAGGCGATCGACCTGGAATTGCGGTCCGCCCCGACGGTTCACGTGGCCCTGCGCACCGATGACGACGAGCGCCTGACTGGCGCCGAATTAGTGGCGTATCTTGTCGATGGCCAGAACTCTCGCCCACTCGACGATGGTCAGATCAAGCCGACGGACAGCGGCTTCGAACTCACGGGCATCCCTTATGGCCGGCTCAACCTGTGGGCGCACAGCGATCATCATGTGACGCGTGAGGCCTCGCCATTCGGCGTCCGCGACCCACCCCCACCTGTCAAGCAGTACCCGTCAAGGAATGTCGTCGTCCATGACGTCACCGATGCCACAGAATCACTCACCATTCACATGCAGCGCAAGGCGCGCATCGAAGGCCAGGTCGTGACCGCAAGCGGCGAGCCCGTCGCCGGCGCACGCGTGGCGTGTCTGTATCCGAACCTGTTTTTGAGCACGGCCGCGGCATTGCTGCTTCCGGCCGGCATTCCGACGATTGAGAGCGATGAGTCCGGCACTTTCTCCGCCGACGTCCCCAGCTACGGCGCTGACCAGATCTGCGTTCAGAAGGAGGGCTTCGTGTTGCGTGCAACCGACGGCGGCGCAGCAGAGCCCACTCTGGCCCGACTCAGCCTGGGACTGTTCCCCGGACGGACCTGCCGGCTCAAGCTCGTGCTGGTGCCTACAGACGTGCGCGCCGACGATGGCGAACCGATGCCCTATTCCGAAGTCGAATGTACACCGGCCAGCGGGTTCCTGGGCATCCGGTTCACTGTGACCAACGGCACATCTGACGCTCGTCTTGGTGACGCTCGCGGCATCCGCGTCCTGCAGGTCGTGGCCGATTCGGCAGCCGCCAAGGCGGGCCTGCGTCCGGATGACGTCATCATCACGTTCGACGGCCGCCCACTCGTAGACGATGAGTCGCCCAGGCAGTTCAGAGAATTCATCCGCCAGGCGTCGCCCGGGACCGCGATGCGATTGACCGTCCTGCGCGGCGAGCAGCGCCTGGAAGTAACCGCCACGCTCGGCGGGCCGGACCACTAAGCGAGCGCCCGGAATCGCCAAGGCACGGTAGAATCTCAAGGAATACGCTCAACCTGAGGAGGCTGTCATGCGAAAAAGTCTGTCGCGATTCGTGCGAAACGCCGTAGCGTCGGCGATCGCCGTGTACGCACTCATGGTTTGTACGTATTGCGGAGGGGTGCCTGGGCCAAGTTGCGACGACCCCGGCGTCTGCGGTCAGTCGGGGCGGCTGCTGGCGATCTATGTCGGCTCGAATGCCGTTCGTGAACTCCCCTTCGGATCGTTCGTCGTCACGCCGTTGATTGACGACGCTGACGGTCAGCTCGTCGCGGAGAGCACCCTGTATGGAATGACATTCCGCACGACGGGTCACGACTTGCGCCTGTATGTCACGGCCGACGATAGCGTCCGTGTCTATGACGGCGTAGAGCCGAATACGCTGCTCGAGACCATCCCTGTGCCCGGCTGCACGGCCGTGCGCGACATCGCCCTGCTCGATGACGATCGGCTCGTGGTCGCGTGCTCGGACACGTACGACGTCGTCGTACTCCAGCGCGCCACCGGCGAAGTGCTCCGCCGTGTCACGTGCGACGCCGAGGCGATGGTCAACCACGTGAACGTCGTGGTGACGCCGGCCGGGCGCGTGCTGGCCGGCCGGACCGAGATCTGTGAATTCGATCCGGCCACCGATGAACCACCGCGGGTGGTCATCGGGCCGGGCGTCGAAGGGGCGGAGTACTATGACGGATTGGTGTTCACTCCAGACGGACGCCTGCTCGTTGCCGCCAATCCGGATATCGGCGTGCTCGAGTTCGACGGCGAGACGTTCGAGTTCCGCCGCGTCCTGATTCCAGACCTGCCCGGCACAGTGCAACGACCGCGCGCGATGGTAATCGACACGGACGGCAACCTGCTCGTCGGCGGCTTGAGCGAACGAATCGTGCGGTTCGATCCGACGTCCGGTCAGTTCATCGGCGTTGTCTGGCAGACCAATAACCGTTTTGCACTCATCGGCGACCTGGCGTTTCGGCCGTAACCACGAAGCGCGAAAATGAGCGGAAGGCTGATGCGTCGTCCACGAGCGACCCTGATGCTGAAGCTTGCAGGACTCGGCGCCTGTGCGGCCATGGTCGTTCTGAACGTAATCAGTCTGCGCGGCTACGTTGCATGGCTCAGCGCGGATCGCAAGTACGGAGTTGGTGTGATTGCGGGCGGCGTCATGCTTCTCCGAGGCTTGCCGGCCGGAATCGACTACTCTGGCCCTTGGCTCGAGCCCGGCTGGAACCGAGAGAAAATTACCCCGTCCTCTGGCCGTGGCAGTCACCGTTCGCACGGTGGCCGACGACGGGTCACGCGGCCTCGAATGTCGCCCAGCAAACGTTTCCTCTTTGGTTGCCGTTCCACATCGTAAGCGTACCCACCGTGATTCTCTGGCTTCGCGACCGGCGCCGGTTAGCCGCAGGGCAATGCCAGCGCTGCGGCTACGATCTAACCGGGAATGTGTCCGGTGAATGTCCAGAATGAGGAACAAGCCTTGCCTCGATACCAGAATCCGCGGCGCGTAGGGCAAAATGAGAGTTGCGAAATGGCGGCCAGTCTGCCCGGAGTGCGGCTACAGCATTCGCCGCTTGCCTGAGGCGCGCTGCCCGGAGTGTGGCGAGTCGATGCCGACTGGCGCACGCTTCTTTCGTCGCTGGGCACGGCAGCGGCTTGTCGGGGACCGTCGGCAACGAGGGAACTTCCTGACCGCCTAGATGCGCACGCTGGTCAACGTTTGGCAGCGCCTCAACCTGCCACCGCACCCGCTGACCCGAGTCATTGAGTCTCTCGCGTCGCGCTGCGCACGCGCGCCGCCAATGTTACGCAACGTGTCTGCTTCGTGTCAGAACAGCGTTCCCTGAGCCGGGACCGGCACGGCGCTCTGTTCGGTCATCCAACGCCAAAGCTCTTGTGGTTCGGGGAACGGCTCGACGAACGGGATGGCGCCCTCCTGAACGAGCGACGCGTTGCCATCGGGAACTCCATCACGATTGAGCACGAACACCGGCACCCAGCCGTGCTTGAGGGCCTCGACCGCGCCCGCCCACGTGCCGCCTTCGCGCGACCCGCTGGCGACGACGATGGCGAAGTCGGCCAGGGCGTAGATCAACTTGTTGCGGCCCATGGCCACTCCGACGCTGAACGGCGAATCGGGACCGTAGTCGGAAATCAGCGCCAGGTCGCCCCGTTGCAGGGCTTCGCGGGCGTCGGACGTGCGGATGGCCCGCTCCAGGCTCTCAGCCACGACGCCCACCGCCTGTCCGCCCGAATCAAGGGCTGCGCCCATCGCGAGCTTGTCCACGCCGCGAGCTGCGCCCGAGTACACGACACGGCCCGCCTGCACACAGGCCGCCCCGATCCACGCCGCGAACGCCTGCAGAGTCTCATCGATATCGCGGCTGCCGACGACGGCCAAGCCTGGCTTGCCGAGCAGACGTGGATCGCCGGCTCCAAACAAGACGGCCGGCGCGCGAGCCTTGAGCCGGTCCTTGAGCCGCCGCGGATAGGCATCGTCGGCCCGCGTCACGATCCAGACGCCGCGTGACTCGAGCCGCTCCAGCTCGATGGCCAGCGCACCGCCCCGGTCCAGCAGGCGCATGATCCGGCCGGCATCTTCGGGCGCGATCTCCAGCTCGGTCTGAAGCCTCCCGGCCGAGCAGGTCAGCAACCCGCCCGGACGCCCCAGCCCCGACGCGGCCAGCTTAGTGGCCACCGCGTTCCACTCCGCCAACGTCAAGGGCTTGACCTCCGACGACGCCGGCAGCCCAAGACGCGAACAGAGCAACAACACGACTCGGCTATCTTCCGTGACGGCCATACTACGCACTCCTTCCGGTGGCACGTGCCAGGGCCAACGGGTGCACGACGCCACTCCCGTTCGAGCGCAGCAACCATCCCGCCCAGGTCAACGTCCAGCCCGAGTCCACGATGTCGTCCAACAGAAGCACCGGGCCGCCCAACACCTCGCCGGTCACGCTCAACCCCTTCTGCACGTTGCGCATCTGCATGGCGCTGTTCGCCATCGTCTTCTGCTCCGGCACCTCGATCGTGCAGGCCAGGACCGGAACGAACGGCAACCCCAGCCGGCCCGCCAACCGCTCCGCCAGATTATAGACGAGAGTCGGATGACGAAGGGATGGGATGGCCACGATCCACTCGGGGGCGGGCTCGGGCTTCCACCGGTCACGAATCAACTCGCCGGCTGCATCGACCAACTCGTCGTCGAACCGGCCGTGAACGTACTTGCCAACGTGGACACTCTTGCCCCATCCATCGTGTGCGTAGCGATACAGCGCCCGTCCGGGCGCGTTTTGCAAGTCTTTGGGAATCGTGGTCTTTTCGAATACGCCGGCCGGCCAGCGTTGGCGCGGCGTGATGACGATTTCTTCGATCCGCAGCAGTTCGTTCGCCTCGGCGACCAGGCCGCCCGAGGTGCGCGTCGTGAATCCCTTACGCTGGCAGTTGGCGCACACGCCGCACGGCGCTGCGCCGGGATCATCCAGGGCGCGCGACAGGAACTCCATCAAGCAGCCGGAGTGTGCGACATACGCCCGCATGTGATCGAGTTCTGCCCGGCGCAGGCCGGTGATTCGCGCGGCGCGCTCGGCGTAGGCCTCGGCGTCCCACGGGTTCGGCGTCCGGAAGTACCGGGTTCCCTCGTGCCCGACGGCCCCGTCGATGTCGAGCAACTTCAACGCCTTCTCTGCCATGCCGCGCGAGATGTTGACCTGTTCGAGCACCTGCGCCAGCGTCTGCCCGTCGCCCGGCTCCAAGACTCGGAGGACGGCCGACATCTCCTCGCTCGTCGGGCACGCGCTGTCGATGAAGTAGTCGTCGATGCGGTCGTCCTCTTCGCCGTTGAGCAGGATGGCATATGCTCGTTCCAGCTCGCGGCCTGCCCGGCCGACCTGCTGGTAGTAGGCGATGACCGACCCCGGCCGCTGATAGTGGATGACGAAACCCAGGTCCGGTTTGTCGAAGCCCATGCCCAGCGCCGTCGTTGCGACCAGCGCCTTGAGCCGGTTCTCGAGCAGCGCCTGTTCGAGCTCAATGCGTTGGACGCTTTCGTCATCGCCGGCGTGATAGGCGGCCACCTCGAAGCCCTTTTGCCGCAGCCACGCAGCGACGCATTCCGTGTCGCGTACGGTCAGGCAATAGGTGATTCCGCTGCCCGGGAACTTGCCCAGATTCTCGGCCAACCAGGCCAGGCGCTCCGGCTGACCGGCGATGCGCAGATTCTGCAAACGCAGCGAGGGTCGAGCCAGCGGCCCGCGGAGTACCGTCATTCCTGAGCCAAGCTGTGCGACGATGTCGTCGACCACGCGATTGTTGGCCGTCGCGGTCGTGGCCAGGACCGGCACACCGGTCGGCACGTGCTGCAAGATGCGCACGAGGCGGCGGTAGTCCGGGCGGAAGTCGTGGCCCCAGTCGGAGATGCAGTGGGCCTCATCGACGACAAACAGCCCGATGCGGCCGCCCAGCTCGGGCAGGACGGACGTGACGAAGCGCTCGTTTTGCAGGCGTTCAGGTGAGATCAGCAGGACATCGCAGCGATCTTCAGCCAGTGCCGATTCGACCTGATCCCACTCGGCGCGGTTGGCGCTGTGGATCGACATCGCCCGGACGCCGATGCGCTCGGCCGCCAGAATCTGGTTGCGCATGAGCGCCAGCAGCGGGCTGATGACGACCGCCGGACCGCTACCGGCCTGCCGCAGCAAGCGCGTCGCAATCCAGTACACCAGGCTCTTGCCCCAGCCGGTGCGCTGCACCACGAGTACGCGGCCGCGATGGGTTGCGACGGCCTCAATCGCCTCAATTTGTCCCGGCCGGAATCGAGCGTGCGGGCCGAGCATCTGGTGCAGAAGCGACAGCGCATCAACGGGCATGATTGGCCATCCTGCACGGGCGCTGGGGCCACAAGCGAACTGGCATACACCGGGTGAGGCATTCTGGGCCTACAGCACTTTGGCTGGCAAGCGCTGCCCGTGCGCTGGTATCATACCCGCGTGACGACGCTGCGACATGCTCATCCGCGGACCGGGCCGGAACGCTCGCTCGAGACGTATCGCGGGCTGTTTCCGATCCTGGAATCGACCACGTTCCTCAACAGCAACTCGATGGGAGCCATGCCGTCGACGGCCGAGGCCGGGCTGGCCGAATACGCCAACCTGTGGGCGACCGAGGGTGGTGAGGCCTGGGAGGTGTGGCTGCCGCTGATTGACGAGGTGGCCGCGTTGGCCGGGCGGTTCTTCGGCGCCGGGCCGGGCGAGGTGATTCTGAATCAGAACGTCTCGTTCTTTCAGAACATGATCGCCGGCTCGCTGGAATTCACGCCGCAGCGCAATAAGGTCGTCATGAGCGCCCTCGAGTTCCCGTCGCTGCTCTACGTGTGGGATCGGGCACGCAAGCTGGGGGCCGACCTGCACATCATCCCGTCGGACGACGGCATCAGCGTGCCAACCGAGCGCCTCCTTGACGCAATCGATGAGCGGACCGTGATCGTGCCGATCTCGCACGCCTATTTTGTGTCGGCCGCACTGACCGACGTGCCGGCCATCATCCATCGGGCGCACCAGGTCGGGGCGTACGTGCTGGTCGACATCTATCAGACCGCGGGCGTGTTGCCGATCGATGTGAAGGCCTGGGACGTCGACATGGCCGTTGGCGGCAGCCACAAATGGCTGTGCGGCGGGCCGGGCTGCGCCTGGCTGTACGTGCGGCCGGACCTGCGCGCGGAGCTGGCCCCGATGGCCACCGGCTGGTTCGCACATGCCGAGCCGTTCGCGTTCGAGCCGCCGCCCATCCGCTACGCCGAGCGGGCCTGGCGCTTTATGGGCGGCACACCGTCGATCCCGGCCTACTACGTGGCCCGCGAGGCCTACAAGATCCTGCTGGAGATCGGTGTCGAGCGCATCCGACGGCACAACCTGACGCTCACCCAGCGGCTCGTGTCGCGGGCGCAGGAGGCGGGCCTGTCGATTCACTCACCGCTCGATCCGGACGCCCGCACCGGCTTCGTGGCCATCGACTTTCCCGGCGCTGAGCAGGCCACGCGCACGCTGATCGCCGAGCGCTTCAAGCTCGATTGGCGGCCCAACTGCGGCATCCGCATCGGCCCGCACTTCTACACCACGCCGGACGAGATCGACCGCTTCGTCGACCGGGCGGCAGAGCTGATGCGGGCCAAGCAGCACTGAGGAACTCAGAGGCTGAGGGCGTTGCGCGATCGAACGATTGCGCATGGCCTCGCGCAAAGGCGCAAAGCCGCCAAGACGAGAGTTGTTTGTCATCGTCCTTGGCGCCTTGGCGTCTTTGCGCGAGATTTGGTCGTTTGGGCGGAGCTAGCCACCTACATCTGACTGTTCAATTGGACTGATCGTATGAACCCTGACCGCGTTGATTCGTTGCCGCGATGGTTGCGTGCTACTGCGCTTCCACTTGCCCTCCTTGCGTGCTCCACGCGCAGCTCGGCCACGCCGCCGGTTACCGGCTCGCTCGAAACGATCGACGGCGTGCGCGTGCTCAAGCTTTGGGGCTCGCCGCACGAGCAGGGCTACGCGCACGGGTTTCTGCTGGGCCGCGAGATCATCGAGTTCCTCGATGAAGCCGTGTTCGACCCGCGCGTCATGAAAGAGCCGCAGCGGTACGAGCAGCGCGTGCGCAAGGAGTTCGTGCCGCACATGGAGCTGGCGCCCGATCGACGGTGCGAGCTGGAGGGCATGCTGGCCGGCATGGCCGCGGCCGTCGGACGCGAAGGAACGCACATCGAGCGGCTGGGCCGCAGCCTTGATGTGGACGATCTGGCCGCGGTCAACGCGCTGGCCGACTGGTATCGCGTCAACTGCTCGAGCTTCACTGCCTGGGGCGAGATCGATGGCAAGAAGGAATTGATCACCGGCCGCAACCTCGACTTCCTGCAGCTTCCCGGGCTGGACCGAAACCACGTGATGATCGTCTATCTCGAGCCCGGCCAGGGACGGAAGCGCTGGGTATCGATCTCGTGGATCGGCCTGATCGGCGCCTACACGGCCATCAACGAAGATGGCGTGATGATCTCGATGCACGATGCGCCGGGCCAGAAGGTGACCCACGATGGACGGTTTGTGCCGCGGGCCCTTGCGCTGCGTGAAGCGATCGAGACAGCCCGCGCCGCGCATGCGGTCGACGACGTGGCGGCCGTGCTGCGCCGGTCGCCGGCCATCGCCGGCAATAACATCCACGTCAGCTCGCCCTACACCGGCCAGGCGGAGCCGGCGGCCGTGCTCGAATACGACGGCGACGAATCGAAGGACGCCGGCGCGACGCTGCGGCGTGCGTCGGGCAACTCGACGCACGGCTGGGTGGCGTGCACCAATCACTATCGCCTCCGCAACGAGCCGCGCCCGTGCGAGCGTTACGCCAAGCTCGAGTCCGCGCTGCTGGCTCAGACACGAGGCGAGGTCACGCCCATCGACTTGCCCTTTGCTCGTCGCGTGCTGGCCGACGTCGGCGTACCCGGCACCATGCACAGCGTCGTCTTCTTCCCGAATCGGGGCGAGTTCCACGTGAGCTTCGCCGCCCCCGGCACGCCGGCGCACCTGCAAGATCCGGCGCGGTTCGAGTTGAAGTCGCTCCTCGCTCCACCAACGGCGCCCGCCTCGACGCCATGAGGTCAGCCGACTGGCAGCCCGCCCTTCGCAGCCCGAAGGGCTGCAAGATCCTAGCCGTGGGCAGAGCGCAGCGCCGCCCATGGTCACGGGCACCACCCGCGGCGCCGACGCTGAAGGCGTCGACTCCGTCGACACCGTTGCTGATCGCGGATATACTTCTGGATGTATGGCGTCCGCACCGCTGATATCATCGCGTCTGACCGCAGAGCAGTTTGCTGAACGCTACCACGACGCCAACGGCTATGAGCTCGTGCGTGGGGAGCTGATCGAGTTGCCCCCGGCTGGAATGGGCCACAGCGGCAGCAATGCGCAGGTTTGCATCCTCGTCGGCGCCTGGGCGAAGTCGACCGGACTCGGACGCGTCTTCGTCGGCGAGGCGGCCCTGATTACCGAGCGCGATCCCGACACACTTCGCGGGGCGGATCTCGCCTACTACTCCTACGAGCGGTTGCCCAAGGGCAAGCGACGATTCGGCTATTCGACGGTCCCTCCCGAGCTGATCGTCGAGATCGTCGGTGAGCGCGGCGACTGGAAGCGGGCGCTCAAGAAGGTCGGAGAGTACCTGAGCATGGGCGTTGACCGAGTCTGGCTTCTGGACGCGGAGGCCGAGTCGGTTCGCGTCGTCCGTCCGAACGGGCCACCCATTGAGCTGGCCGGCGACGACGAACTTCGCGACGAAGTGATCTTGCCCGGGTTTTCCTGTCGCGTCAGCGAACTCTTCGCTGATTGATTCCTCACGGCCCACTCAGCACGACGGCGAACTCTGCGTGGTCGGCCAGGCCGATCGTGCCGTCGTTGTTGAAGTCACCGGCAGCACAGGTGGGTGCGTTGGTCAAGCCGAAGCAGTTCTGCGAAGCCGCAATGTCGCGCAAGTCAACGTCGCAATCGTTCTCGAAGTCGCCTGGAACGAGCGCGGTGGTGTCGACACCGACAAGATCGATCTGCGAGGCGGGCGGTGGCGGGCGGTTGCTGACGGCCAGGCCGCCGATGCCCAGCGTGACGTAGGCCGGCGTCGTGCCGTACTCGATGGCCGACATGGTGATGTAACCCAGCCGGGCCCACGTCGGAGCGATGCCCTGCGGCGAGAAGTTGAAGCTGCCGAAGTTGATCACGCTGCCGGAGGCGTTGTCGATGGCGCCCTCGGCGAACAAACCAGCCGGAAAGAGTGGCGTGTGAACGAGCGAGGTGGCCTGCGCGAATGCTGGATCGTAGAGCACGTCTACGTACACGCCGAGCACGCCCGTGTTCAGAGCGCCCAGGTCGCTGACCCACAATTCCAGCACGAACGACGGTCCGCAGCCGGCGCTGCCCAACTGATTGGGGAGCGAGGTGAGATCGGTGGTCGTGTCGACCGTGCCGGGAGCGGTCAGGGCCACGAGCCGCACGGCCACATCCGTCGGATCCTGGCCGGCGGCGAACGAAAGCGCGTTGGCCAGCAGCCAATCACCGTCGGTGTTGGAATTCCAGAAGAAGAACAGCACGTCATCAGACGGCGGATAGAAACCCAGATCGACGCGGCGGCTCGGCAGGTCGGTTCGGATCGCCGCCAGCGGCTTCCCGTCGCTCCATTGTGCTACCGACGCGCTGCCAAACTGAAGCGATGCCGTCGTGGGCCGGGCGCTCTGCGTACCGCCGGCGAACGACGCCACGTTCTGCATGATCTGATGAGCAGGCTGCTGAACGGCGCCGAGCGACGCGCTCCCCTGCGTTGTGCCGGCCTGCGCGACGACCACATCGTAATTGTCAGTATCCCAGCGGCCACTCAGGAAACGGCCGGCGGTATTTGACGTGTTTCCATAGACAGCCAGCACGACGCCGCGGCCGTTGTCAACATAATCGGCCAGGTTGTCGCCCAGCGCTGCCGCGTCGGCAAAATCGAAGTTGCTCCACACCAGCACGGCGTCGAATGACATGAGATCAAAAACACTGGGAGTTTCGAGCCCCGCGTTGATGAGTGTCACGCTGGCGAATTGACCTGTTGCCAGCATCTTGTTGGCCGGGTCGGTGAAGAAAGCGCTGGTAACCTCCCCGGCGGCCGCCGCGACTATGGCCACGTCTGCGCCGCCCACGCCTTCCGCCTCGCTGACCAGCGTCACGCGCGTGAGCCCGGATGTCGGGCCTACCCAGAGCGTTCCATCTTCGCCCGTCTGTGCCGAGGCCAGCAGCGGCGCGGCCAGCAGTACGCATAGCATTCCGACATCGATGCGATTCATGACTCTCACCCAAACAATCTCGCGCAAAGGCGCCAAGGCGCAAAGGAACTCGTTGCATCTTCTCTTCGCGCCTTTGCGCCTTTGCGCGCGCCCCAAATCCCCTATCCGATATTCACAAGTCCCAATTCGTCCGCCACGAACGGCGGCTGCTCACCGTCGGTCGGGAAGATGTAATTCAGCGCGGCGTTGTCAGCGCCCATGCGTTTGGACAAGACTTCGCGCAGGATGTTTCGGTAATCGGTTGTGGTCTTGATGGCATCGTTCATCAACAGCAGCTCGGGATCCAACCCGGGCCAGCCGGACGGGCCACCCAGCGTCTGGCGAGAGTAGACGCCGCCGATGGTGTTCCCGCCCATGACCATCATGACGCCGGAGTTGCCGTGATCCGTGCCGGCATTGCCATTCTCATTATTCTGGCGGCCGAACTCGCCCTGCATCACCAGCGTGACGCGATGCCAGTGGTCCTGCAGGTCGATGCGGAATGCGGCCAAGTTCTGGCTGACGTCTTTGATGCGGTTGTACAGGTTGCCACCGACGAACGGACCGACCGTCGAGTGGTCGTCCCAGCCGGTCCTGTCGGTGTAGATCACTTCCACGTTGACGCCGCCCTTAACCAGCGCCGCGGCATTGCGCAGACGAGCCCCAAACGTCGATGTCGTGTACATTGCGTCAGGGTGCGGCATGACATTGACCTGACTCAGTAATGCAATCACGTCAAATGTGTTGAGCACACCACTCTTGAGCGGGTCGGCCGTCTGCTCTTCGTATCGGGCGGCGAGAATGGCCTCGCGCTGCGCAGCCGTGGCCGGGTTGCCCGGCAGCACGACCGCATCAATCTCCTGGAACGCCAGTGTCTTCTCGGCGAAGGCCAGGCTCTTGGGAATCAGCTTATCGGTCGAGAGCGCCGCACCGCGCAGCGGGCTTCCCAGCGACGGCATCACGGCCAGGTAGCGGGCCAGCCAGCCGGTCAGCTCATCGTGCGGCTGATTGGGCGTGCCGTACTCGATATAGGCCTCGGCCGAGAAGTGCGAGCGGTTCGTATCGGGTGAGCCGGCCGCGGTGATGAACGCCACCTCGCCTGCGTCGTAGAGTTGCTTGAGGGTGTTGCGGTCCTGCACGCCTCCGAACTCGCGGTCGGCATAGGCCTTGTTGATCCCGAAGGCGTCGTTGCCGGCGCCGCCCAGATCCAGGCAGTGCAGGCCGGCCGGGTCCGGGTCGGAGTTGTCGGGCGGCGCCAGGCCGATCGTCGGGCGCAGTCCGTTGGGAAACGAACCGTTCGGCGAGTTGTAGGGCGCGACGTAGAGGAACGGATCGCCGTAAGGGACGATCTGCGCCAGCATGTCCGGGCCGCCGCGCAGGAAGACGTACACGAGCACGTCCGGCAGGCGACCACCGGCCCGGCGGCCGCCGCCGAGCGCCACGTGCGGCAGCCAGGCCGGTGTCGTCAGCACGCCGGCCGCAGCCACTTTCGAGCGGCCCAGGAACGCGCGGCGCGAAAGCTCACGGTATTCGCGGCAGGCCTGGCAGTCGTCGATCTCGTCGGCCCGTGGTTCGTCAGTCATGACTGGATTGGCCATGTTGTCCTCCTGTGTGGCATGCCCAAGCGCCAGCGCGGGCATGACGGGCGCGGCTCAGCAGGTCGGGGCTTCCGAGCCAACCCATATCGTGCTCCCGTCGGTCTCGCGATTCGGGTCGGCTCTGCGGACCCGATCGACTTCATGCCCGCGCTTCCGCTTGGGCATGCCACCCTACGCAAACTGATACGTCGGCATCTGCATCGCCAGGGCCAGCGCCTCTTTGAGCGTGGCTTCCGAGGGCGTGCCGTAGCCGATGAAGCCCTGCAACGCCTGCTTCTCCTTGTCGCTGAGTCGCCCGCCGCTGAGCAGGTTACTCAGTCCCTGCGCCTGCGCGCCCGGCGCGGTGGCGCCGATTGGGGCCAACAGGCCGGCGACGGTGAAATCAGCCGCCTCTGCGATGTTGTTGCCGGCCAGCTCGTCGAGGTAACTCCAGCGGGCCAGCATGCCGCCCTCGGACCAGGCCTGAGAATCGTACGGGCCGTTGGGCGGACCCCAACTGCTCGGGACCATGCCCATGTTGTCCAGATCGAAGCGCAGGTCGGGCAGCGGATTGTTGCCGTTGATGGCCAGGTTCGCCCCAACCGCACGCAGCGAAGCCGTCGTCAGGTCGAACGGCCGGCGGAACTTCGGCTGGGCATGCTGCGTCAGCACGTCGCGGTGCAGGATGATCTCGAGCATCGCGCGGATGTCACCGATTGGATTGCTGTTCAGATACGTGTACTTGACGAACTGCACGATGTCCTCGGGCGGGTCATACGAATAGTCGATGCCGCCCAAAAAGAAGCGGCACAGCTTGCGGGCGATGTGATCGGCCGTGTTCGGGTGTGCCGTCAGGATGCCGAGCACCTGCTCGCCCTCCTGAATTCCCGCCGCTCCGGAAAGACCCTGGATGAAATTGTCGAGCACGATCTTGTTGCCCGTGTCGTGGTTGCCCGGGATGAACCGGAACTCGCCGTACGGCGTCGCTCCGCAGCCGTTGAAGTTCAGGCAGGCCGACCAGCCGGTCAGCACGCGGGCCAGCTCTTCGACGTCGGTCTGTGTGTAGCCGTTGTCGACGCCCAGCGTGTGCAGCTCCATCAGCTCGCGGGCATAGTTCTCGTCCGGGGCGCTGGCGACGTTGGTGTTATTGTTCAGATACACGAGCATGGCCGGCCCGTGCGCGGACGCCGCGATCAAGGCCGGGAAATTGGTCATCGAATTCGCCAGGACCACGTCGCGCAGGAACGGCCACAACAGAAAGCGCTGCGCGTTCGAGCTGTTGATGTCAACGTTCAGATGGTGGTTCCAGAACTGGAACATGCGGTAGTAGAGCTGGGCCTTGCCGTACACCGCCCAGATGAGCTGGATGGCGATGGTCTGGCGCAGCGGCACCTGCGTCATCTGGGTCGGGTTGTACGTGGCCGCGATCTGCTGGGCGGTCATGTTGTAGATGTTGAAGTTCGCCAGCCGCGCCGCCAGATTCGGATCGTTGGCGCCGATCAGGCTCTCGTAGCCAAGTTGCTCCGCCAGGTAGCCCTCGTAACCGTGACTCTCGGCATGCTCATACTCGGCCAAACTAAAGCCGCCGGTGATCCGGTCGATCAGCAGCACCAGATCGGGATCGAACGTCATCCCCCCGCCGCGCGGCCGGCCACCGCCGGGACCGGCCAGCGCCCACTCGGTTCGCGACAAGGCTGCCAACGCCGCGGCACTGGCCACACCGGAGCGTAGGAAGTGGCGCCGCGAGACCGATTCACCGTTTCGCCTTCGATCAGAACGGCACTCGACAGTTTGACGGCTCATGACCATCTCCCTTTATGGGTGGCATGCCCAAGCGTCAGCGCGGGCATGAAGCAGTCGGTCGTCATGCCCGCGCTAGCGCTTGGGCATGCCACTCTACGGATTGCAACGGCGGCACGGCGGCAGATCGGACTCGGTCAAGTCGGCGCAGCCTTGCAACCAGGCGCCGGCAAACCAGCCCAGATCGGCGGCATTGACAAATCCGCTGCAATCAAAGTCGCAATCGGCGTTGAATCCGGGCTGTCCGACGCCGGTCAACCAGGAGCCGGCGAAGACGCCCAAGTCCACCGCGTTGACGAACCCATCCCCGGACAGATCGTACACGCAGGCAAACGTGAGCTCGGCGCTTGCGCTGCCAAACGACAGTGTGCCCGGCGGCAGCACGCCGCGGTTCACGGCCGAAACTCCCAGCCCGGCAGCGGACAACGAAAGGCTCGCCGGCGCCGGGCACACGAGCGCATCCATCTCGACCACGGCAACGCGAACCCAATTCGGCTCGATCCCGGCTCCGCTGGCGCCGGCATCGCGGCCACCAAGGTTGCTGATCAAACCCGCGGCGTTGTCGATCGTACCGCCGGCCAGCGTCGTGAACGGCGGCCGATGATCGACGCTCACGGCCGACACGACACCGGCCGGGAATGTCACGTTGACATACACCGCCTCCAAACCAGTATTCAGCGGGCCGCGATCCGTCGCCCACAGTTCCACGAAGAAATGGTCGCCCTGCTCGACGCTCGCGTCGGCCGGCGGCAGCGACGTGGCGGTGTCGGCGCCGCTGTTCGCGCGGCGGATCACGATCTCGAGTTCGACGTCGGCCCCCTGGCACTCGTCGGGCGTGTCGTTGTTGTCGACGTCCATGCTTGTGCCGGCCGCAAGATCGCAAGCGTCGCCGATTCCGTTGTCGTTACAGTCCTGACACTCGTCGGGCACGCCGTCGACATCGCAATCGAGCGACGGCGGGCGAAACGCAACGCCGAACGGCGACGGCGGTTGACCGCCCACAACCAGGTTCGCCAGCAGCGCACCATTGGCCCCGTTGTATTTGTTCACGGCCGCAGGCGAAGAGCGGGCGAAATACAGGTGTCCGTCGGGCCCGAACTCGATGCGGCCGGAGAACGGCTGGCCGACCGGGGCCACATTGGCCGCGAACACGTTGATGAAGACGCCGGTCGTACCATTGAACTGACGAATGTTGCGCGGGCCGGCATCGAGCACATAGAGATTGCCGTTGGGCCCGAAGTCGATGGCGATGGGCGTGTTCATGGCGACGCCGCTCGTGAAAACCCCCAGCGCAGCCCCGGTCGCCGCATTGAATTGGCGCACGCCGGCCGCCCCCGGTCCGCTGGTGCAGACGAACAGGTTGCCATTCGGCCCGAATGTCATGTCGCGCACCACGGCCGGCGCCGCGATGGTCGCGAACACACCCAGTGGCGCGCCGGTCGCGCCCTCAAAGCGCAGCACCTGCCCGCTGGGCAGATTGGCCACGAACAGCTCGCCATTCGGCGCGAACACCAGATCGACGGGCGTCACCAGTCCCTGTGACCCGGTCGGAATGAACACGCCGAGAAACTCGCCCGTGTCGCCGTCGTAGGCCCGCACGCCATTCAAGCTCGGATCGGCGAGCAGCAGTTGCCTGTTGGGCGCGAACGCCAGCGCGCTGGGCGCATCCAGCACGCCGCCGAATGCCGGGATAAACATCCCGAGAGATGTGCCGCTGACCGGATCGAACTCGCTCACGCTGCCCGAGCCGATGCTGCTGACGAACAGGCCGCTGGTGCCGGCCAGGTCGCACGAATCCGGAGCGCCGTTGGCATTGCAGTCGATCGCGATGCCCGCCGCGATGTCGCATTCGTCGTTAACGCCGTTGCTGTTGCAATCGCGGACGCTCTCGCACGAATCGGGCAGCAGGTTCGCGTTGCAATCGACGGCCGTCCCGCCGGCGATGTCACACTCGTCAGGCGTCTGGTTGCTGTTGCAATCGGTGGCGGTGCCGCCCGGCGCGATGTCGCACTCATCCGGGACGCCGTTGGCGTCGCAGTCGTCGCTCGTGTTGGCCGCCAGGTCGCACGCATCGGCCAGGCCATTGTTGTTGCAGTCTTCGCAGTCGTCGGGCACGCCGTTGGCGTCGCAATCGCTCGTCGCCTTGCTGGCCAGGTCGCACTCGTCCGGAACCATGTTGGCGTTGCAGTCGACGCTGACCGGGAATCTTCGAAAATGCAGCGCCCAGGCGTCGAGCGTGCCGTCGTCGAAGTGCGAAGCGTCGTGCACGCGCAGTGTCCACGCGCCGCACTCCGGCTCGCCGATGAACGTCACCAGCGTGCCGGGATGGCCTGTGGCGCCCGCATTCGGATGGAACGGGCCTTCGAGCAGTGCGGCCGACTCGACGTCGTTTACAAAGCTGTCGCTCAGTTCGACATCGACATCCTGCGACGCATTCCCGCAGCACTCACCCCCGGCGCAGAATGGATTGCTCTCGCTCAGTCCGACGCGGCTGAATAACGTGACCACTGTTCCGGACGGGCTTTCCAGCTCAACCACCAGGTCGCCCACCCAACTGTGCGTGATCTGCAGGTCGACACCCAGTGCCTCAACCAACCCGCACTGGCCGCCGAAGTTGACGATGACCGTTTCTTCGAGCCAGGCATTGACGCCGCCGTTGCAGTCGGGAATCGTCAGGCCGGCCGCACCGTGCCCGATCGACACGTCGTGACCCACATTGCCCGGCGCCAAGTCAAGATCATCCGGCACGGCGTTCCCGTTGCAGTCGGCCTCACACTCGTCGGGAACGCCGTTGACGTTGGCATCCTCGCTGCGGCCCTCGCTGATGTTGCAGGCGTCCACGACGCCGTCATTGTTGCAGTCGGGCTCGCACTCGTCCGGCACGCTGTTGCCGTCGCAGTCCTGCGCGCCGCCGATGACGTCGCACACGTCGGACACGCCGTTGAGGTTGCAGTCGGAATCGCACTCATCCGGCGTGCCGTCAGCATTGCAGTCCGGCAGCCCTTCGCATTCGTCGGGCGTCTTGTTGCCGTTGCAGTCGGGCAACCCTTCGCACTCGTCCGGCACACTGCTGCCGTTGCAATCGTCGCTCGTGCTGGCGGCAATGTCGCAATCGTCGGGAACGCTGTTGGCGTTGCAATCTGCCGCCATCTCGGCGGCGATGGCGCAAACGTCGGCCACGCCGTCGCCGTCGCAATCGGCCACGTCCTCGCACGCGTCGGGAACGCCGTTGCCGCTACCGCCCAGGTCCGACAGGAACGCCTCGAGATTGGCGTAGTCGGCCAGCGTCAGGCCCTCGAACTCACCGCCCCCATGCGGCACACAACCGCTCGTCTTCCACTGGTAGAGATAACGGCTATTGTTGCGATGCTCAGGGGCCGTTCCGCCGACCCCGCCCGGCCCATGGCACTGCTGGCAGGTGCCCTGATGCAGAAGCTGGCCGAAGAAGGCGTTGCCCGGCAGGCCGCCCGTGCCGGTGCAGTCCACGACGGTTCCGGACACCAGCTCGCAGATATCGGACAGCAGGCTGCCGTTGCAATCGGGGTCACAGTCGTTGAGTGTGCCGTCGAAGTTGCAGTCGATCAGCTCCTGCAGTGCACAACTGGTTTGGAGGTCGCACTCGTCGGGGATGCCGTTGCCGTTGCAGTCGTCGCTCGTTCCGTTGGCGATGTCGGTGGCGTCAGGGACGCCGTTCCCGTTGCAGTCGGGCATGGGCTGGGCGCATAGCGGCTGGGCCGCCAGGCTTGCAACCACGACGATGGCCATGACCCCGCCAACCCGCATCCGACGCCTCCGGATGAGCCTCCCCTATCATAACGCGCATCGACTCCGAATATTGTCGCGCTCTTCGGGCAGTCGCGCCATCCGGTAAATGGCCCAACCCGGCTCGACGGCAAGCCGCCCGGCGACGATCATTCGGGGATGACCGAGGGAGGTGTTGCATGGCCGCCAAGAAGCTGACCGACGCTGAGATTTCGGAGGGGTTGAAGCGCATCCCAGGCTGGTTCGTTGTGTCCGGGAAGCTGCATCGCGAGTTCAAGTTCAAGGACTTCGTCGAGGCGTTCGGCTTCATGGCCCGCGCCGCGCTCGTGGCCGAGTCGATGAACCACCATCCGGAGTGGTTCAACGTCTACCACACCGTGCGCGTCGACCTGACCACCCACGACGCCGGCGGGATCAGCGAGCGCGACTTCAAGCTCGCGGAGCGGATGAACCAGCTCGCGGGCTAAGTGACCGCCGCGATGCGTAGCCTCAAACGGGTGGCATCGGCAAGCGGCCGTTTGCTTGCCCGTGCAGGCCCCCGACAATCTCCCGCCAGCACGGGCAAGCGATCGTTGCCAAAGGCCGCGACGATCCCTTGCCCATGCCACCCGTCGCAGCGCTTGCCCATGCTACCCGTCGCAGCGCTTGGTCATGCCACACGCGGCGCACGGCGGGCATTGTCATGTGCTGCTGCCGCCGCCCAGGCGGCGAAGCTGGGCCTCGAGCTGCTCGACGCGCTGGTGGAGCTCCTTGAGCTCGTCGCGCATCTGCGGCAGGCGCTGGATGAGGATCATCTGCCGCTTGGCGTCGCTGCTCGGCACGGCCGGAGCGCCGAGCACCTCGACGCCGGGTTCAATGTTCTGCGTAACGCCGGCCTTGGCCCCGACGCGGGCGTTGTCACCGATCTGCAAGTGACCGACGACACCGGCCTGGCCGGCCATGACCACGTGTCGGCCAACGGTCGTTGAACCGGCGATGCCGACCTGGGCGACCAGCAGGCAGTCCGGACCGATCCGGGCGCCGTGTCCGATGGCGATCAGGTTGCTGAGCTTCGTGCCCTTGCCGATCTGCGTGTAGCCAACGGTGGCCCGGTCGATCGTGCAGCCCGCGCCGATCTCGACGTCGTCCTCGAGCCGGACGTTGCCGACCTGCGGGATCTTGACCCATTTCTCGCCGACCGGCGCGTAGCCGAGACCGTCTTCTCCAATCACGCTGCCGGCATGGATGGTGACTCGGTTGCCGATGAGGCAGCCGTCGTAAATGGTGACGTTGGGATAGCAGATCACATCGTCGCCGAGCCGGCAGCCGTCGGCCACGTAGCAGCCGGGATAGAGCGTGACGTTCTTGCCGATCGTCACGCCGGCCGCCACGTGCGCGCCCGGCGCGATGTTTGCGTTGTCGCCGATTCGCGCGGTCGGGTCGATACAGGCCTGCGGGCTGATTCCCCACAACGGGTGCCGACGATACCCGTGGATGCGTACGATCGATGCCGCTAGCGCCGCGTACGGATCAGGACAGCGCAACGCGTTCAGCCGCTCGGGCAAGGCGACTTTCCCGTTGACGAGCACCGCCCCTGCCCGAGTCGTCGCCAGCAGGCGCTCGTACTTGGGGTTTGAAAGGAACGTCAGGTCGCGCGGCCCGGCGTCCTCGAGTGTATTGACCGATTCGAGCAGGACCCCGGCGTCGCCGACCATCTGATTGGCCATCCCGACGGAACCGAGATACTCGGAGAGTTCGGAGAGTTTGGTCTGCCCCATGCCGCGCCTGCGCTCATACGTATCGCTGACGGAGCGGGAATCTATGCGATCGGCAAGAGACCTGTCAACGCGCCTCTGAACGACTGCATGGCTAGACCTGGCTCCGCACCCGACTTATTCTCGCATACGAATGCGACCGAACCACCGCCGCGACACGCTGCATCCATTCTGGGATCGGGCCATACGGTTCTTTGTACAGAATCCCGCGCACCTGCGGGCGCTCATCAGCCTGTTCGACGCAACCTTGGCGGAGCGGCTCGACTTCACCAGGATGCGCCTGGTCGAGGGTTCGTTCATCGACGAACGCTTCCGGCATTCGGAAGTCGATCTGCTGGTGCGTATGCCCTACCGTGCGATCGGGCGCACCCGTGATATTGGCATCTATGTTCTGCTGGAACACCAGTCGACGATCGTGGACGACCTTCACGTCCGTCTGCTCGAGTACCTGCCCCGGGTGTGGCGGGCCGAGCAGCGCTCTCAACGAGTCCGACGCATCCGGCCGATCATCTCGGTCGTGTTCTATACCGGGCGGGCGCGATGGCGCCCGCCGCGGACGCTGCGCGAGCAACTCGATTGGCCGCGCGAGCTGCTGCGATGGGCGCCCGACTTCGATATACTCTTTCTGAGCCTGCGCGACGTGCCGCCCGCCGAGCTGGAGTCGGTGGGGCCGATTGGGTGGGCACTGCGGGCGGCGCAACGCGTCCACACGGACGAGCCGGCGTTTGCCGAGGTGATGGGGCGTGCATTCCGGGCCATCGAAGCGCTGATGACGCCCGAATGGCGCGAGGTTGCACGGTTTCTCGCCTTGCTCGTCGCTTATCGGCGCCCGCGGCCGGAGCACAAGCGCTTGCTGCGGCAGCTTGGGCGGCAACGATTCGCCCCGGCGCACCGCAAGGAGTTTGCGACGATGATGAAATCCTACGCCGAGGAGATGTTTGACGAGGGTCTCGCAGAGGGGCTTGCAGAGGGCCGGGCCGAGGGCCGGGCCGAGGGCCGCGTAGAGGCCCTGTGCGCGACCGTTTTGCGCCTCGGGCAGCTCCGATTCGGGCGTCCCAGACCGGAGCAACGTCGTCGAGTGGAATCACTGGCCGATCCGAAGAAGCTGGCACTGCTGTCCGAGCGTCTGTTTGACGTGTCGAACTGGGACGAGCTGCTACGCTCCAATGGATCGGGCAAGCGCCCGGCCAGGACGAATAACCGACGATCCACCAGGCAGTGAGCGACTATGCCGGTCGATGATGACGGTCTTCACGCCCTGCGCGAGGCGGTGCGGGTCTCGCCCGAAAACCTCCCGCTGCGCCAGCACCTGGCCGAGACGCTCATGAACCACGGGCGGGCGGCCGACGCCGAGGGCGAGTACCGCGAGGCGCTGCAGCGCTGGCCGGACCATGCCGACCTGAAGATCGGCCTGGCCAACGCCTTCTACCAGCAGGGCAAGAACAGCCACGCGCTCGTCATTGTCGAGGACCTGCTCAAACTGGCCGACACGCCGCCGCGTGCGTATCTCCTGCATAGCCGCCTGCTCCTGCGGGCCGGCAACGTCGAGCGGGCAGTCCGGCAGTACAAGCAGGCTATCGAGGCCGACGCCTCATTGGTCGACCCGTCGCTTTCGATGCAGCTCGGCGTCGAAGACAGTCAGAGCGATTCGGAGGTCGTTGATGGGCGGATACGGGCGGCCAGCGATAAATCGCCTGCCGTGCCTGGGGCCGAAGTCGAGCGTCCGAAGATCAAGTTCGACGCCGTCGGCGGCATGGAGAAGATGAAAGACGAGATCCGGATGAAGATCATTCATCCGCTCACGCATCCCGAGATCTACAAGGCTTACGGCAAGACGATCGGCGGCGGCATCCTGATGTACGGACCGCCCGGCTGCGGTAAGACGTATCTGGCCCGCGCCACGGCCGGCGAAGTCAACGCCTCGTTCCTGGCCGTCGGCCTGCACGACGTGCTCGAGATGTGGATCGGCCAGAGCGAGCGCAACCTGCACGAGCTGTTCGAGCACGCCCGCCGGCACAAGCCGTGCGTGCTGTTCTTCGACGAGGTCGACGCCCTCGGCGCCAGCCGCAGCGACCTGCGCCAGAGCGCCGGCCGGCAGCTCATCAATCAATTCCTGTCCGAGCTCGACGGCGTGACCGATTCGAACGAGGGCGTGCTGATCCTGGCCGCAACCAACGCGCCTTGGCACCTCGACTCGGCCTTCCGCCGGCCCGGCCGTTTCGACCGCATCTTGTTCGTCCCGCCGCCCGACGAGCCGGCCCGCGCCGCTATCGTCCGCATGTTGCTCGTCGGGAAGCCCACGCAGGACGTCGACCACGAGCACATCGCCAGGAAGACCGACGGCTTCTCGGGCGCTGACCTCAAGGCCGTGGTCGATGTGGCCGTCGAGCACAAGCTGCGCGACGCAATGAAGCAGGGCGTTCCCACGCCATTGACGACCAAGGACCTGATGGCCGCGGCCAAGACGCTCCGCCCCACGACCAAGGAGTGGTTTGCGACCGCCCGCAACTATGCCCTCTATTCCAACCAGGGCGGCTTCTACGACGACATTCTGGCCCATTTGAAACTCTGATGAGCGCCCACTTCGCCCGAGCACAGGTGCTGTTGGAGCAGTCCCGCTACGACCTGGCCGAGACCGAGTTGCGGCGTGCCCTGGCCGACGAGCCGAGCGATCCGTACGCCCACGCGCTGCTGGCCCAGTGTCTGGCCGAGTTGGACAAGCTCGGACCCGCCACCGCCGAGGCCCGCGAGGCGATCCGCCTGGCGCCGGACGCGCCGATGTGCCACTTCGTGCTGGCGCAGGTGCTTCTGCAGCGAGATCGCATCGACGAAGCCGACGTTGCCTTGGCCGAAGCCATCCGGCTCGATCCGGAAGACGCCAACTTCTACTCCCTGCAGGCCAGCATTCGTTACCACCAGCGCGGCTGGGTCGAGACGCTGCAAGCCGCCCGGCAGGGTTTGGCCATCGACCCCGAAAACGTCGGCTGTACGAACCTGGAGGCCATGGCCCTGGTGCAGCTTGGCCGCAAGGACGAGGCCGGCCGGACAATCGCCACGGCCCTGGCCCGCGAGCCGGAAAACGCCATCAGCCACGCCAACATGGGTTGGACGCTGCTGCGCAAGGGCCAGCATCGCCAGGCCATGGAACACTTCCGCGAATCGCTGCGGCTGGAGCCGAACAACGAATGGGCCCGCCACGGCATCGTCGAAGCCCTCAAGGCCCGCAACCCGATCTACCGCTGGATGCTGGCCTACTTCTTCTGGATGTCGACGCTCAGCAGCCGCGCTCAGTGGGGTGTGCTCATCGGGCTGTACTTCGTGAACCGCTTCGTGTCGGGCCTGAGCCGCACGAACCCCGAGCTGCGGCCGGTCCTCTTGCCGCTGATGATCCTGTACATCGCGTTCGCGTTCCTGACCTGGAACGCGGCGCCGCTCTTCAATCTGCTGCTGCGGCTCAACCGGTTCGGACGCCTGGCCCTGTCACGGCAGCAGATCATCGCATCGAATCTGCTCGGCGTCTGCCTGCTGGGCGCATTCGCCTGCCTGGGCGCCTGGGCGGCTACGCGCCAGGCCGAGTGGGTCGAAGGGGCAATCGTGCTCGCTCTACTGACGATGCCGATCAGCGCCACGTTCAACTGCAGCGCCGGCTGGCCGCGGGTCGTGATGATCGTCTACACATCGCTGATGGCCGCCCTCGGCCTATGCGGCGCGGCCGGCCAGACCCTCATTCCGCCCGACGCATCCGGCGCTCTGCACGTGCTGCGCTACCTGTCGGGCCTGGCGTTCGGGGCGTTCCTGCTCGGCATCCTGGCGTGTTTCATCCTGGGCAACGTCCTACCCGGCATCCGCCCGAAGAAGTGACCCCTGTGCCGTCGCGCCGTAGCGGAGGCGTCTCGCCGTACCGCAGTCGTCGCGCTCGTAGCGCAGGCGTCTCGCCTGCACGTACCGCAGGCCTCTGGCCTGCGAGTGCCCTGGCGTCTGGCCGCATGCAGAGCGAGATAAGCCGGTAGCGCGGTTGGATGGCCGCGCATTTCCACCTCTGGCAATCGCAGACTTCGCTGGCGAGAATGTATTGCAGCCGCTTGTTGGCGCTACCGAGCGCGAGGAGGCCGTCCAGATGAGCGCAACCATCACGATATCCGCCCGGGCCGCCGGGCGCAGCAAACCGTTGCTGGCGGACTGGTCGATTCCGTTTCCGCCCGACCTGCGCGCCGACGGCGATCGAATCACGTTGCGCGATCTGATCACAAGCATCGTCCGCAGCGAGGTCGAGGCCTCTCGAACGCGGCAGGCCGAGCGCCGCCTCGATCGCGTGCTGACGCGAGCCCAGATTGAGCCAGAAGAGAGGGCGGCGTCAACCACCCGCGGGTGGTTGACGCCGCAGCTTGAGGCGCCTCGCTGAGCTAGTCGCTAGTCTTTGAGAATGAGCAGCGTGACCTTGAACGGCTTTCCGGGCCAACCGTCGGGCACGGTGATGTAGGCGGCCCCGATCTTCACCGGCTCCCCGCCACCTACTGGCAACTCTGGAACGATCGTCTTGACACCGTCGATGACCTTCGCAAAGAAGCTCTTGCCCAGGCCTTGAAACGGCGCGAGCATCGCCACATCGCCGTGCTTGAGACGCGCGTCGTTCTTCTTAACATCGCGCGCTCCGAGCTTGTTCTCGATGATATCAAGCCGGACTTTATCGCGCGTCGCCGGATCGAGTCCCTCGATGAGAATCTTGATCTTCAGCATCTGGTCGCAGGGCACATATCGATCGTCCGAGCGGCGCGCTTTCTGGCCAGGAATATCACGCACATCGAAGTCGATCTTGTACCGCACCTTGAGGTCTTCCGCGACCGCGTACCCGGCGACGCACATCGCACAAGCCGCGGACACAACCTTCGGCCAACGGTTCAACGCCATCACTCTTGCTCCTCTGAACCCGCGAGCGAACGGTTGACCATCAACCGCGGCTCGCCCGCGTCCACCAAGGAAAGCGATTGACCATGCCTCAGCGCCTCGCACTTTTCTTGGCCAGATTTCGGATTTCTTTGAGGCGCCGGTCGCCCCTCGCTCGCTTCCTTTTTCGGCGGGGACCGATGCGCTCGCGGCTCAAGGGGCTTCGCATGATCGTGTTCCTGTTCAGTTTGCTATGTTGCGGGTGTGTCGGGGACGAACGCCTGAACGGAGTGCCAGTCATCGGCACGGACGAGCAGGCGCGTGATCTGGATCCGGATCAAGACAGCGACGGAATCATCGATGCGGAGGAAGACCGGCTGTTGGCGACCTACGCACCGATACTCGTGCTCCACGGCGGGTGCCCAGTCCAAGGCCTCGACCGACCGCGCGAGGCCGAGCGGCCGGTGTCCATGCTAGACTTCCTGCAGACCTGCGCGGTCATAGGCCCTCAGGGAACGTTTGGTGACCTGATTCCGCACGAGGCCCTGCGTGACGATCCGGGATTGCTGTTGCAATTACCGAATGACGGGTCCGGAACCGCCTTGGCGCCACGGGTACCCGTTCGCTCGAACGCGTCCGTGGCGTACGGCCATTGCGTGCGCGGAAAGCACGACATCGTCTACCTCCAGTGGTATTACTTCTTTGCCAGTTCAACGACTTACGCGCCCCTTCAGATCGGTTCGCACTCAGGCGACCTCGTCTGTTTCGAAATGTCCCTACGTGATACGACGCCGGTGTCGGCCACCTACTGGGCACATGGACGCTCGATTGAACTGAAGTGGTGTGACGTCGAACGAGAAGGGAATCGCGCGACGGCTTACGTGGAGGCAGGTTCGCATGAACTTCACCCGCGTTGGGGCCTATACCGGATCGAGAACGCAAGCGGCGTGCCGCATTTTGCTGTCTGCGACGGAGCAGGTCCGGCTGTCCGAGGTTACCGGGTTGTGAATCTGGGCGAGCCGTCGCAACCTCGCGCGGGAAACGGAACTGCCTCGTCTATCGAGATTCGGATCATCCTCGAGTACCGCGGTGCTTGGGGCGGTGGAGGAATTCTGAATTCCAGCCCGTGCGGGGCTGTGTTCAATGCTGGGATTCGTTGGCGACAGCAGCCGGACGTTGGACCTTGAGCCTCGCCCGTTGAAATTTGACGCGCCCATTTCGGCGCGCTAACATCCACAATGCGGTCACCGGGAGTTTTTCACGTGTGGGACAGATACGTTCGTTTCGTGAAGGTTGTGACGGCGCGGCTTCTTCGTTGGCCGCGGCTTCGTGTTCGGTCGGATCCCGAAGACGTCGTCGAAGAAGTATTTGAGGGACTCGGTACTCGAGACCCCGACACGGCGTTGTTCATATGGAAGCTGCGATTTGTCTTGATCGACCGCACTCGGCGCGTAGCCCTCAGTCGCGACTACCACAACAGAGTCCAGCTCGCTGCTCGCCCTCCAACGCGCCGCGGTCGCGACCCGATTCCCTGTGAGCCACGTGCCACGTCTGACCATCGTACATCGTCTTCGCGCATGCTGACCCTGCGGCGTGCCGTCGACGAGCTCGAGAAGTCACGCCCCGCGGCGGCGGCGCTAGCCCGGTTACTGCTTGACCACAAAGAACTCTCGATCGCCGAAGCCGGTCGTCGGCTGGGCCACGATCGTCATTGGGCGGACAACGAGTACCGGCGCTACGTACTTCCTTGTCTCGCGCGAGCGCTCGATGAGCATCGGGCTCGCGCTCGGCTGGATGGACCGAACGACGCAAGCCACTAACGTTCAGCGCCCTTGCCCAGGAGAGCTACCGTTGTGCATTCATAAGGACATCGTACCGCCATCGTCGGCCTGGTGTTACGCTCCTAGCTTAGCTACACTACGCACCGCTGATACTGTACCGCTAGCCGGAAGGCAGGCCTCGCGCGACGATCGAATCCCACGTCGCATTGACGGCTTCGAGCTCCAGGCCCTCATAGGGCGCGGCGGCCTGGGGTCGGTCTATTTGGTCAAGCAGGCTGAGCCCGCGCGATACGTAGCGCTCAAAGTATCGCGCCGTGCTGGGGATGACGAGCATAGAGTTTGGCTCCAACGCGAAGCCGCGACGCTGGGATGCCTGAGTCACCCGAATATTTGCACAATTCACAGCGCCGGAGAGGATCAGAAATGCCGGTACATTGCGATGGAATTGCTGCTGCATGGATGGACGATTGATCAGTACGTCAAGAACCGAGCTTGTGAGCTGCGTGAAAAGGTTCAGCTCTTCCTTCAGGTCTGCGAAGCGCTCAATCACGCCTCTCAAAAGGGAGTCGTACATCGCGATCTAAAGCCATCAAATATCATGGTGATTGGCGCTGATTCATCAACTAGCGCGACAGTCAAGATCATCGACTTTGGCGCGGCGGCAATTTTGCATGCACCGGATGGAGGGATTCCAGTTGGCTCGCGCTTGTACGCGAGCCCTGAGCAGCTTGATAATTGGGAGATTAAGGACACGCGGAGCGACATTTACTCTGCGGGCGTTGTCTTGTACCAGTTGCTCGCAGGTGAGCTTTCGAAAGATTATGTGCAACATCGCTGCCCATCAGAACAAGTGCCCACGAATGACCGAGCTCAAGACTGCGCGCCGCCGCCAAGGGAGGGCTCGGCCTCGGGATCGGAGTATGACTCTGTGCTGCGCTCCGCACGAGCCCTCTGGCGCAATGGCGAAGAACTCGATATGAGCAAATTCCGCGGCGAGCTAGCCTACATTCTGAGGAAGGCAACCGCGTTGAAACGAAATGATCGCTACCAGAGCATCCTCGAGTTGAAGTGTGACCTAGAGAGGTATCTCGCGCGCGAGCCGATCAGTGGTTACCGTGACAGCGTTGCGTATCGGGTGCGACTGTTCTGTCGGCGGACCCCGCACCATGCGGTGGCCCTTGTGCTTATGGGGATCGTTCTCGTCCTGGGCCCCCTGGTGGTTGTTTCGGAGCGTGCGAGGCGCCAAGCGGTGACACTGGCCACCGAGACACGCGCATGGTTAGCTGCTGCGCTTGATGATATCGATCCCTATAACCTCAAGGATAATCCGCCAGCCGCTTTCTTGCGAAAGATTGGCGAGCGCATTCTCGCCGCTCCAGCCCCGGACGCAGAAAAATGGTGGTACCTCGCCAAGGTGGCGCGCCTCTTGGACAACTCAAAGCTGCACACGGAAGCCGTTACCTGGTTTGAACATGCGTTTGAGTCTTTTGACCGGGCAACATCAATGGGACCGGGTTCCGAGGTTGACATGGAGGCCAAGGCCCGGAACTGGTACGCCTGGGCTCTCAAGCAAGCGGCGGACGTTTCCCCTCCCGACGCAGGTATATTTCGAGAGCGCGCAGTGCAACAGGCTCACTTAGCGTGGCAGCTCCTCTTGATGAAATGGGGACCAGTTAATCCGCACGCCAATTGCGCGATGATGGACTACGGAGCGATGCTGATGGCTGCGGGGCACGAGCAAGCTGAGTATGAAGAATTCTTCCTCGGGAGCTGGCTGATTGCGGAGAACAAGCAGAATAACGACGAGCAGAGGACCGAACTAAAGAACAAGATCCGCGAAGTAGTGGGATCGATCAACAGCTTGTGGCCAACGCAGCCTGACGAAGCAAGGAGTACAATTGCCGCATTCATTAAGCCATTCATGACGGAAACAATCTATGAAGGGCGGCTTCCGTGGTCGCTCTCCCAGTTTGCTTCGTGGCTAGACCGCAGCGAGGCGCGCAGTTATCTTGGGAGAGTCGTATATCCACGTCGAGAAAGCGCCATCGCGCTCGCAACCTATGCGTACGAAGAGTCTTGCAGGCGCAACGGGCCGAAGCACGTCGATACACGAAAGTGCTGTGACAATCTGAGCAAGCTCACCGGTTTTGAGGGAAATTGCGAATGAGGTGATCTACGGGCTATCGTAAGTCACGTTGAAGCGATGGTCGTGAGCGTGGCCCACCGCGGCGGCGTCGACCCCGAAGCCAGCACGTCAACGATGGAGATGCGCGCCGCGCTGCTTACGGAGACGGTCGCGCTGCTGAAGCTCGACAACGTCCGCGTGAATGAGCGGCACGCGCTGGTCGACGGCCAGCTTGGCAGCTACTCCGTGCACCTGGGCAGCGCGGTGGTGCACCGCATGCCCGGCGGGGCGTTGTGCATCGTGCCCGTGCACGCCCAGCATCGCGGACGGCTGTTTCTCCCGTTTGCCGACGACGATCCGAAGACGGCCGAGGTCATGTCCAAGGTCTTGCTGCTCGCTCGCGACACCGAGATCAAAGACCCCGGCATCCTGGCCCAGATCCGCGCCCGGGCTTGAGTCAGCACTGAGGCGCTGAGAAACTGTGGGCAAGCCAAGAATCGAGCGGACTGGCGCCCTCGCTCATGTACGTCCTCAGTCACTCAGCCCCTCAGTGCCTGTACCCGTGACAAGGGGAGAACCATGAACCCGAGAATCGGCATCTTCTGGCCCGGCGACTACCGCGGCAGGCCGAATGAGCTGGCGTTGCCTGGCGTGACCGAAGCGACGGTGCAGCTCGAACGCGCGCTCGCCAGGCTCGGCCGGGCCTCGTATCGGATCGAAGGGTTTCTGACGCGCCCGCATGAGGCCATCGAGCAGCTCGGGCCGATCGATGATCCGTTGATCGGCGTCTGTACGCATTGGTTCTACGGATCGCACACGTGCGACGGCGTAATCGGCAAGGACAGCCCGCTGCTCCTGGCCAGCAACTTTTCGGGCACGTGGCCGGGGCTGGTCGGGCTGCTGAACACGGGCGCCTGCCTGGCCAGCATCGGCCGCGAGTTCTCGCGCGTGTGGACCAGCGCGGCCGACTGGTCGGCCGACGAGTCGTTCATGGCAAGGCTGGACGAATGGTGCCGCACCGGCCGCATCGAGTATCCCGCCGACGAAATCGGAACCCCGGCCGCCAAGGCCGCGGGTCCGCCCGCCGATGCCACGCGCACGGCCGACGAAAGCCGAACCGCGCATGCCAATTCGGGGCGTGCTTCGGCCGCGAGCGCACCCACCCTTAGCAGGGTGGGTTCTGATGCAGCGAGCGTCGCGCAGCAGGTGCGCGATCAGATTCGCCGCCGCCGCATCCTGGCGCTCATGCTGGGTGACACGTCCATGGGCATGATCAACGGTTACTTCGGCCCGCGGCTACTGAACCCGATCGGCTTCACGGAGCATAAGGTCGATCAGGCCTGGATCATCGATCGCGGCGCGCGCATCGAGCCGAAACGGATCGAAAACGCGTTCAAATTCGTGCGCGATCGTGGCGTGACGTTTCACTGGCGCGAACCTGGCGCCGAGGACTTCGACGAGAACGCCACGCGCGAGCAGCTTCGCGACTACCTCACCGTCTTCGATCTGGTCCGCGAATTCAAGGCCGACTGCCTGGGCTGGCAATACCAGCTCGGCCTGTTGCCGCTGCGGCCGCCCTCGGACTTCGCCGAGGGCCTGTTCAACTCGGCCTGCCGCCCGGAATCCGACGGCAACGTCATCATCACCGCCACCGAAGCCGACCAGGGCAACCTCGTGCCGATGGAGCTGATGAAGCGCCTACTCGCGGCCAAGGGTCTGCACCCAGCCGTCATGTTCCACGACGTCCGCTGGGGCGGCGAGCACGACGGCCGGTTCGTGTGGGTCCTGCTCAACAGCGGCTCGTGCGGCGCCTACGCCTTCAACCACGACCCCGCCACGCTCCGCGGCGTGCATTCATACCGCCAGCCCGTGGGCTACTTCCCGGTGCCCGGCGGCACATTCGCCGGCGAGAGCCTGCCGGGCAAAGTCACCTGGGCGCGGGCCTGGATTCAGGGTTCAGGGTGGGGACCCCAACCGCGATCCGTCGCGGTTGGGGACCCCTGCGGGGTTCAGGGTTCAGTAGGAGCGGTCCCTGACCGCGACCTCTCCGACCGCGACCCGACGGGCACGGTCTCATCCGACTTGTGGATGGACATCGGCCGCGGCGAGGTCGTCAAGCTGCCGGAGCCCAAGCGCGACGCCTGGTGGAACGGCACGACCCGCCAATGGCCGTTCATGGCTGCCGACCTGGGCGTGCGTCAGGACACGATCATGGCCCACTACATGAGTAACCACATCGCCGTGGCCTATGGCGACATCTTCGACGAGCTGGTCTTGCTCAGTCAGTCGCTCGGCTTCCGCGTGCGGGTCTTCGGAGCGGCGTGACCATGCCCATCTTCCAGGACTACCACCGTACGGTCATTGGCTACCACGGCACGCGACGCCGAACTGCCCTGCGACTGGTGACCGGCGAGCAGGCGTTCGAACACAGCCGCCAACCCTACGACTGGCTCGGCCACGGCGTCTACTTCTGGGAATACGCGCCGCAACAGGCCTGGGCCTGGGCTAAGAAGCGCTACGGGACCGAAGACATCGCCGTCGTCGCGTCCATGATTCGGCTCGGCTCGTGCTTCGATCTCCTGGACCCGATAAACGCCGCGCGAGTGCGCGCGTATTTCGATCGGATGCGCACCGAGGCTGCGTTCACGGGCAGCCCGCTACCCAGGAACTTCAACGCACGAAAGTACTTTGATTGCCACGTCCTCGAATATGCCTACGAGGCGTTCGAAAAAGAGGAGCACGAGATCGTCGACACTTGCCGCGGCGTCTACGTGCCGACGGGTCGATCGAAACGCCTCTGGCCCAACAGTTGGCTGAGTGCTGAAGCGCACGTACAATTGTGCGTGCGGAATCCGAGCTGCGTGCTGGGCACGTGGCTGGTTCGGCCAAGGGACTGAGCAAGATGCCTCAAAACAATCACCGACCCGTCGACGAGCCGATGTTCGTCAAGCTGGACCGCGCGCTCAAGGCCATCACCAGGCGATCGGTCGAAGAACGCGTCGATCTGCTCATTCGCGCCGGCGTCGTGCCTAAGTCGCGGCGAGCCAGGGCGATTGCCAACATGAAGGCCAACCTCGCCAAGCAGGCCAAGCGCCGGTCGCGCACCCGCCACGCAAAGCCGGCATGACCGCCCCAGTACTACAGTTGACCCGCTCGATTCTTGTCGCGATGTTTTGCGTGCCGTCGAAGCCGGGCCGTCGCCGTTCGCCATACGGTTGGCTCTATCAAAACGCGCACATACAATTGTGCGTGCGGAATCGGGACTGCATTCTCGGGACCTGGCTGGCCAAGCCGCCTACAGGATGAGGACAATGTCAAGGGACAATGGGTTCAAGCCTGAAGTGCCGATGGCCGTCAAGCTCGATCGGGCCTTGAGGGCACATGCCAAGCGGTCCGTCGAGGAACAAATCGATCTTCTGGTCCAAATCGGGTCCATTCCCGAATCGCGGCGGCAGCAGGCCATTGCGACCATGAAGGCCAACCTCGCCAAGCAGGCCAAGCGCCGGCCGCGCTCCCGCCGCGCAAAGCCGGCATGAACGCCCCACCGCCGCCATCGCCGGCAACCGCCGCGCCGCCGGTTGAACTCATCGACATCCTCTACGACAACCGGAGTAGACGCTCCGAACCTTTGATTCTACTTGGCTGGATCGCACTCGGCGTCGCGCTCCTGTTGGGTCTGGGGGTCGTGATCGGCTGGCTCGGTAGGGCGATCTCGCTGCCAGCATGGGCGCCGGCCGCGATCTTGATGTCCATCTGGGTCGGCGTAGCCGGGATCAGCGCTCTTCGTGACCGTCGCTGGCTCGCTCGTCTGCGCAACGCTGTGATCGCAAATGCAAGCTTGGAGACGCGCGAACTGTTCAGGTGCTTGCCTACATCGTCAGACCCAGAGTCCCCGGCGGCGTACCTTCCCAGGCTTCTGCCTCTGCTGCACGCTCAGGGCCGAGCTGGTCAGGCCTTGCGGATTGTCCCCGACAATGGGCCGTCGCCATCGAGCCGATCGTGGTTGAGTTCGAGCCGCGCGTCATCGACGAAGCTGAACCGTCATTCATGGAGATCGGCCAGCTCGCGTCGAACGCCCCCCGCGCCACACGCGCTGGCCGTCCGGGCAACAGCGCGGGCACGCCGTGGTGGAATCGGGAGCTGGGCCGGCGCTTCGCGGGCGCCGCACGCTGGTTCTTCGCGCTTGTGTTTGCACTCCTCTCGGTCCTTGTCATTCGCAGGAACCCCCGTGTTCAGAACTTGCTCCTGTGGCCGCTGCTGGCCACGATGGTGCTGATCGTCATCACGTACGCACAGCGCCAGTGGCAGGTCTGGCTTCTAGCGCCGGGCTGTCTGATCTGGCGCAGCAGCAAGGGCGTGCGGCTGTTCGATGCCCGGCAAAGCATGCTCTGCGTCTATCGGCATCCGAACCAGGGCCTGACGATGCTGGTCGCCGACGGCGGCGGCGTCGGGCTGCGCCAAGTCACGCGCGACGAAGCACAAATCATCCTGCGCGCCTGGCTCAGCCCCATCGCGGCCCCGGCAGCCGACCGGCTCACCGACTTCGCGTGAGCACGGCCGTCCGGTTCGCAACAAGCGTATCGGGGGCGATAAGATAGAGCGATGCGGCAGCGCACGCATGTCGACTGTCCGGGTTGCAATCGTCCGCTCAATTCGGGCGAGCGGTGCACAGCCTGCGGCACGCGCGTCGAGTTCATTGCCTGCCGCACGTGCTCGGGGCGCGGTCGCGTGACGCCGCCGCTGCTGCTGCCAGCCAGCGCTCTTCTGATCGCAATCGGCCTGGGGCTCTTCTGGCTGATCGGCGTCTCGAACCACGCTCGCACAAACCTGATCTGGATAACTCCCATCGGCGCTGGCGTCGTTGGATTCCTTATCCGATGGCTCCTGTTCGATGCGGCCCGCTGTGCCAGGTGCCGCGGCAGCGGTATCGAGGTCGTTGGCGAGCCCCGTGCGCAGACGCTTTGAGTCGGGGACGTGTGTTCATGAGACTCTTCCACCGGCAGCCACTCACAGCGCGTCCAAGCGTGCAAGTCAACGGCGTCACGCTGTACGACGTTGTTGACGAGACCGAATTCGTCTGGTGGAAGGCCTTTGTCGGTGCAATCGTCGCCACGCTGGCCGTCGGAGCCATCGGAGGTGTGGTACTCGCCTGCGTGTTCTGGCTTCGCCGGAGTGCAGCGGCCGCGACATGGGTCCTCGTCACCGGGATCGTGGCGGCGAACGCGGCGTTCATTGGGTTCCTGCTGCGCCGGCATTTCGGCGCCCGCCGACAGGCTGTGCAGAACATCGAGCGCGGACGCGATCTGGCCACCGGAGAATTGCTCGTACAGGCCGCGGGGCAGATTCCGAGCGGGGCGATCGTCTTGCACCGTCAACGCCTCCTCCCGGCCCTGGTCGCACAAGCGCGCATTGGTCAAGTCGTGCGCTTCGGCCCGGCTGCGCGACTGACGCCGGTTGAACCGCTGGCTGTCGACTTCGAGCCCAAGGTCATCGATGAATCCGAACCGTCATTTGAAGAGTTCGAATCGGCCGTGACCGCCACGCCCGAACCGATCGATGACGCGAAGTCGGAGACCCAGCCGGAGCGTGAGTCGCGCCTCTTCAAGCGCCGCATCCGCCGCAGGCTTCTCATGGGCGGACTGGTGATGCTGCTGGTTATTGGCCTCCAGCTCGTGCTGGCCGCCATCGACGCCTACGCCAAGGGCCGAATGACCTGGCGGCTGATGATCTTCATGGCCGTGATCGTCGTCCTGCTGCTGACCGGTTCGTCGACGATGCAATTCAGGCCGGGCGCTCAGTGGATGCTCGCGCCCGCCAGCCTGATCGTCTGGACGGCAAAGCGGACTCGGATCTACCAGGCGCCGTGCAGCCTCTTGTTTGTCATTCCGCTGCGGCGCACCGTAGCGTTGCTTGCGGTCGCCGGTGATTCCGGGGTTGACGCGGTCAACGTGACGACGAAGGAAGCCGAGATCGTGCTGCGCGCCTGGCTCAGCCCCATTCCGCCACCGCCCATCGAGCGCCTCAGCGACCTTGCCTGACGCTCGCTACGCGTTCGTGAGCCACCAAACCAGGACTCGTGTAGAATCCGGTGATGGACGTTGCCGATCATGTCATCTGCCCGAAATGCGGCTACGACCTGTTTGGCATCCCCGAACGATGCTGCCCCGAGTGCGGCTTCGCCTACGATGGTGCCGCCATCCGCATGCTGGCCATCGATGAGGGTTGGGACGAGCTCAAGGGCTGGCTGTGGATCATCGTCCGCTGCGGCCTGGCGCTGGTGGCGATCATCCCGGTGCTTGTCGCGCGGCTCGACTGGGGCGAGTGGGACTGGCTGCTGATGCGCGGGCTGTCGTTCGTGCTGCTGATCGGCGCCGTTTGTCTCTACGACCGCTACGCCCCGCCGGTCGCGCCAACCTGGCTGAACTCGGACGGCATTCCGATGTTCTGGCTGTTCGTCTGGATCGGCAGCGGCGCGGTGGTGCTGCTGCTGGCCTGGATCGGCCGATGGGTCGGCACACTGCTGACAATCTGGGCGTGGATGCCGCTAACGAGATTACAGCGAACGTCGCCATTCGCCGAGCGCTCACTGTCGACCCAGGACCAGCGCCTGCTGACGCGCGAGCGGCGGCTCGCCATCGTCATGCTCGCGATCACGTCCGTACTGGCCGCCGTAGTGTGGCTGTAGCAAGCGCTGCCGCGTGAGGCCAAGCGCGTCAGGCGGTCTGCGGGATGGTAATGATCAAGCTATCGGGGCGACGCGTTCGTACTCGTGGCTGACGCGTTGCCGTGGGTCAAGGGCATCCCGAAGGAGTGATGCGTCCACATCCGGACAACGGGTTCGATTTGCCATCGCCGAGGAGAAACTAAAGATGCGACGTGAACCGTTCGTGTTGGGCGTGCTGAGCATGGCACTGGGATCGAGCACAGCTCGCGGGCAGCTGGTGAACGGAGGCTTCGAATGTCCGATTGCGCCGCCCGGCCCGGGCGACTTCCTGACGATTGGGGTCGGCGCGGAAGCGGCGTCCGGCTTCTCCGGCTGGGTGGTCGAGGCGGGCAACGTCGACACCGTCGACGCCACAGCGATCCTTTTTGGCATCAACTGGGGCGCCGAGGGCTCGATTGACGGGGAACAGGTCCTCGATCTGAATGGCACGACGAGCGGAACGATCTCGCAGGCCTTCGCGACGGTGAATGGGCAGTCTTACGTGCTTCGGTTCTGGTACACGAACAATCCGCTGAACGAGTCGAACGAGTCAGCCCAGGTCACGCTTCAGGACGTGGGCACGACGGATGCGACGCTGCTCTCGCAAACCATCGTGCACACCAATGCGACGTTGACGGTGCCGGACTGGGTCATGTTTGAGCAGACGTTCGTCGCCCAGGGCGGCAGCACGCGGCTGCGTTTCGCGTCGCTTTCTGGCGGAGCCAGCGGCGGAATCGTGCTGGACGCGGTCAGTGTGTCGGAGCCTGTCGTCGGCGGCGTCACGATCGTCTCGGCCAACCCTCCATTGGACAACCCCTACGTCGATGGACAGCAGCCGTACCGCGATGTGCTCGACACGGGGCCGGGCACGACACTGTCGGCGGGCATCGGCGGCGCCGGCACGCAGCCCCAGGGCGGCATCAGCTACGCGCCCATCAGCGTGACGTTCAGCGGCCTGCCATCACCGGCGCCATCGCCCGAGAACATCCAGGTGGCCTGCTGCGGGAGTGCCTGCCCAACCGTGACGGCAGTATCCGGCAGCGGCGCAGGCCCATACAGCGTCACGCTCAGCGGCCCGATCCCGCCCAGCCAGTGCACCACGCTCACCTTCGCGGGCACGGCCGCCGGCGTGAAGCTGCAGTACCAGTCGCAGCCCGGCAACGTCAGCATGGACGCGATCACCAACACACAGGACCTCTTGACGCTGGTCCAGGCCCTGAACAACGGGACCGCCAACCAGGCCGGGAATCTGGCCCGCTTCAACGTGAACCGCAGCGCCGGCGGCAGCCCGGTCAACACGCAGGACCTGCTTCGAATCATCCAGCTTCTGAACGGCACGCTGACGACGCAGGCCTTCAATGGCGCAGGTGTAGCAGGCTGCCTGTGATGCCCTGTTCCCAGATCGTCACGTAAATGATAGGGATCCCAACGGCGGTGACTCGACGTTGGGGTCCCTGCCTACGAATACGTTGGCGCCTGGCCCCAGCTCAGCTTCGTGATCAGCTTGTGCCAAGGCGGATAGAGCGGGTTGTGCACGATCTTGAACGTGGCCGGGTGCTGCCGGATGCGGACGCGGTGGCCGCGGGCCAAGGGGCAGGCCACCTGGCCGTCGATGATGGCCGTCGTGCCGGGGTTGACCGAATGCGCAACGATTTCGACGTCGGTGTCGGCCTCGACCACCAGCGGTCGGTGCGTCAGCGAGTGCGGGTTGAGTGGACTGAGCACGAAGGCCTCCACACCGCTCTGAACGATCGGCCCGCCGGCCGAGAGGTTATGGGCCGTCGAGCCAAGCGGTGTACACACCACCAGCCCGTCGCCGGCGATGTCGGTCAGGTGCCGGCCGGCCACGTAGATGGAGAGCTCGATCATGCGATACGGCGCGCCGGCGTGGATCACGCAGTCGTTGAGCGCCGCGTGCTCCGACGTCGGCCGGCCATTAGTCGAGACCGTCGCCTCGAGCATCATCCGTTCGCGCACCAGCGATGCATCGGACACGGCCCGCTCGAACTGGCTCTTGAACTCGTCGACCGAGAACTCGGCGATGAAACCGAGCTTGCCGAAATTCACGCCGATCAGCGGCACCTGCCGCACGCCCATCGAACGCCCGACGCCGAGCAAGGTCCCGTCACCCCCCAGCACGATGATCCGATCGACCCCCGCCGCCAGCGCCTGCGCCGCATCGGTCGTCAGGTCTGCCCCCGCCAGCCGGCAGCGCTCGCTCACGAACCGGCGAAACTCGTCGAACGCCGCCGCCACCTCGCGCTTCTGGCGATTACCCAGGACATAGACGGACGTTTGAGCTGAGGCGGGCATCTTAACGCCAAGCGTAGCGGCTCGTCCGTTCGGAGTCCACGGAGGCCAAGGCCCAAGTGGCCTCGATGAGCGGAGTCGCGTATAATCCCGCATTGATTAGGGAGCCCACGATGATTCAATTAACCGGACATGTGGACGAGCAACACCGACTCAGTGCCGACGTCCCTTCCAGTGTGCAGCCCGGGAAGGTCAGGCTCCTGCTCATGACCCCGAATGATGAGGACGAGGCCGGTCTGGCTTGGGCCGACGGAATCGCGCGGGAGTGGGCTGCTGAGCTGTCCGATCCCCGCGAAGACGTCTACTCACTATCCGATGGACGGCCGCTCGATGCGCGCGGGTGAAATCTGTCTGGCCCACTTCCCACTCGGCGACGCACCCGGCATGAAGCTTCGCCCGGTGCTGCTCCTGAGCGGCCCACTCGGACCAGTTCCAGAAATCCTCGTTGCCTACATTTCGTCGGTTATGCCGAAAACGCGGTTGCCGTCGGACATCGTCCTCGACCCAGGACTGCGGCAGCACAAGCCGACGAACCTAAAGATGGTTTCTGTCGTCCGTTTGCACAAGCTTGCGACGATCCACGCGAGTAGCGTAGCGCGCGAACTGGGCGAGGTCTCCCCCGCCGTACTTGCCGACGCGCGCTCAAAGCTTCGAGCGCTACTCGGTCTGTAACTGTCGCCAGACGCCGCCGGTCCCAGCAACGAGCACCCAACGGGCTACTGCCGCAGCACGGCGCGCGGGTTGCGCGAAAGATGAAACACTGCCAAGCACCAAGTGCTCTTTGGTGTTCGCCGCGGAACCGGAATCGTCGAGGTACAGCAAATACATGAAAAATGCGGCCGGGCGGGGAACAAGCCCCAGCGGACCGCGATACCGCAGCCCCCCCCCCAAACCGCACAGGAATCCTATCGGCCAGGTCGGCCGTGTCAAACTAACGTCCGCCCGGCGACCCAGCAGGCGGCCAAACCGGCGTTATTTCCGCATCAGCACGGCGCGAGGGTTGGGCGCGATCGTGCGTTGTGGCGGCGCGTGCATTTCGACGAGCTTGTGTACGGCGGCGGCGATGCCGGCCGCGTCCAGGCCGCATTCGGCCAATTGGGCACTGCGTGATCCGTGCGCGATGAATCGTTCGGGCGGCATGCCAAGCCGCTGCGAGGCGCTGGCGTCGAGTCCTAGCTCCTGGGCAGCCTCGAGCACGGCCGAGCCAAAGCCGCCGCTGATCGAATGGTCCTCGACCGTCACGACCGGCCGGCCGCCCGCGAACGCCCGGGCCACCATGTCGCGATCGACCGGCTTGGCGAAGCGCGCATTGACGACGCTCACCTCGATCCCATCGGCCGCCAGCAACTCGGCGGCTTCGAGTGCCGCATGCGCCATCACCCCGTAGGCCAGGATCGTGGCCGCATCGCCGTCGCGCATCAGCCGTGACCGGCCCAGCTCGAACGGCGGACAACCGTCGAGCGGCGTCGGCACGTTGTCGCGCGGATAGCGGATCGCGAACGGTTGTGACAGCGTCAGGCCGAAACGCAGCGACTCGCGCAGCTCCAGCTCATCGGCCGGCGCTGCCAGCACGAAGTGCGGGAAGCCGCGCAGATACGTGATGTCGAGGAAGCCGTGGTGGACCGGTCCATCGCCACCGACCAAACCAGCCCGGTCCAATGCGAACATCACCGGGTGGCCGCCCTGAAGCGACACCTCCTGGAAAACCTGGTCGAAAGCCCGCTGTAGAAACGTCGAGTAGATCGCGCACACCGGACGCAGACCGGCCTTGGCCATGCCCGCCGCCATGTCGACCGTGCAGCTTTCGGCAATGCCGGTGTCCAGGCAGCGATTCGGAAAAACCTCCATCATCTTGTTCAGACCGGTGCCGTCGGGCATGCCGGCCGTCATGGCAAAGATCTTCTCGTTGGTTTTGGCCAGGTCGATGAGGGCCTCGACGAACGCTTTCGTCCAACTCTTGCCCGGACCGCTCAGGATCGTGGCCTTGCCGTTCTCGATCTTGAACGGGTTGGGCGAATGGAACTTGCCCGGATCGGCCAGCGCCCATTCGCAGCCCTTGCCCTTGACCGTGTGCACGTGCAGGAGGACAGGGTGATGCACGTCGCGCAAGACCTGCAGCATCTCGATTAGATGTGGAATGTCGTGCCCATCGATGGGGCCGACGTACTGGAACCCGAGCTGCTCGAAAATCTGATGCGGGGCAACCGTGGCCTTCACCACGTCCTTCAGATGCCCCAGCGCTTCGACCATCGGCTTGCCGACCAGCGGGACACGCGGCAGGATGCGCTTGACCTGGTGCTTCAGATCGTCGTAGACGTTGCTGCTGCGGAACTTGGTCAGATGCTCGGCCAGCGCGCCCTGCGTCGGCGAGATTCCCCACTCGTTGTCGTTCAGCACGACCAGGAATTGCCGCCGCAGCGTGCCGGCCTGGTTCAGGCCCTCGAAGGCCACGCCGTTGACGATGCTGGCATCGCCCACCAGTGCGACCACGCGCGTCTCGCGGGCAAGCAAGGCATCTGCCCGCGCCATGCCGACGGCCGTCGCGATGGCTGTACCCGCATGGCCGACGTTGAACAGGTCGTAGTCGCTCTCGGCGATCTCGGGAAAACCCGCCAGCCCGCCGCCTTTGCGGATCGTGTCGAATCGGTCCTGCCGGCCGGTCAGCAGCTTATGCGGATAGCACTGATGGCCGACATCCCACAACAGCCGATCCTTCGCGAAGTCAAACACCCGGTGCAGGGCGATCGTCAGTTCGATCACGCCCAGGTTGCTGCCGAAGTGGCCGCCACTCTTGCCGACCACGTCAATGATGCGCTGCCGCATCTCATCCGCCAGCTTCGGAAGCTGCTCAGCCGCCAGCGCCCGCACGTCGGACGGGTCACGAATCCCGGATAGAACTGCCATCAACCACTCCGTCGGGCGGAACTTTCCGTCCTACGCTTCTCGGTCTACCACGAATCTCGCCAACGCCCGCAGATCATCTGCCGCCGGACCGAACTCGTCCAGTGCGGCGATCGCGTCGGCCGCCGCCCGCGCCGCAAGTCGCCGCGTCTCGGCGATGCTGACGCAACGCGGATACGTCTGCTTGCCGGCACTGGCGTCTTTACCCGTCGCCTTGCCAATTTGTTCGGAACTGGCGGTCACGTCCAGTAAATCGTCGGCGATCTGGAACGCGCGCCCGAGTTGCAACCCATAGCGACCCAGGGCATCGATCGTCGCGTCCGGCGCGGCGGCCGCGATCGAACCGAGGCGGGCGGATGCTTGAAACAGTCTTGCCGTCTTTCGCGTGTGGATGTAATCGACGATGGCGGCATCGGGCGGCTCAGTCTCCGCCAGAACGTCGGCGGCCTGACCGCCGATCATCCCCGCCCAGCCGGCGCCGCGCGCCAGTTCCAGCGTCATTCGCCGAACGTCACTGCCGTCGGGCGCATCCCGCGCCACCAGCTCGAACGCCAGAGCGAGCAGGGCATCACCGGCGAGAATCGCCATCGCCTCGCCGAACTTGACGTGGTTGGTGGGCCGGCCGCGCCGCAGGTCATCGTCGTCCATGGCCGGCAGGTCGTCGTGGATCAGCGAGAACGCATGCACGCACTCGATCGCCGCTGCGATTGGCAGCACCGCCACGCTCCACGCCTGATCGCGCCGGCCGACGTCGCGCCCGGCTGTCGTCTTCCGAGGGTCCATTCCGCCGCACAGCGCGTGCGCCCGGCAAACGACATAGGGCCGGACGCGCTTGCCGGGCGCCAGCGCCGAGTATGCCATGGCCTCGGCCAACCGCGGCGGCACATCGGCGTCCGCCGCCAGCAGGCGCTCGAACTCGCGATCGAACGCCGTGGCGAACGCCCGCAGCCGGTCGGTGATCGTCAGGTCCGGCGAGTCAGCCAAATGCTACTCCTGGTTGCATCCTGCAGCCGCGCGGAGTCGGCCTCATGACCGATGACCTCGATCGCCGCAAGTTCTCCCGTACATCCTACTGTAGCACGTCGTCTGAACATTGCCCACCGCGGCTGATTGCTGCTATCCTTACATGCAGATGAGTGGCAAGCGCGTCTACCTCGAAACGCTGGGCTGCCAGATGAACGTGCTCGACAGCGAGCTCGTCCTGGGTCAGCTCCGCGCGCTCGGCTACGAGCCGACCGAGAAGATGTCGGCGGCCGACGTCGTGCTGATCAACACCTGCAGCGTCCGCCAGCACGCCGAAGACAAGGCCCTCTCGCGCCTCGGCCAGCTCAAGAAGACCAAACGCGAGCGGCCCGATTTGGTCGTCGGTGTCATCGGCTGCATGGCCGAGCGCGACGCCGAGGGCATCTTCGAAAAGGCCCCGCACGTCGACCTGCTCTGCGGACCCGGTGAACTGAACAAGGTGCCCGCCCTGATCGAGGAGGTGCAGCGCCGCAGGGTTCAGGGTTCAGCGACCAGGGGTCAGGGGTCAGCCCCTCGCGTTGCGGACCCAGCCGTAGGAGCCGTCTCCGACGGCGACGCACGCACGGTAGGGTCGGTCTCTGACCGCGACCAGCTCCCGCCGACTCAGTACTCAGTACTCAGTACTCAGCACTCCGTACTCGGCACTCAGGACTCAGGACTCAGGACTCAGCACTCAACACGCCGGTCGCGGTCGGAGACCGCTCCTACTCAGGACTCAGGACTCAGGACTCAGGACTCAACACTCAGGACTCAGGACTCGCCGCTCCGCGTCGTCGCCCTGGCCGAGAGCCTCTCGCGCCGCAGCTCGGTGCTCGAACGAGCGCTCGAGTTCGACTCGATGGAGGCCCTCGACCTGTCGCGCTCGCCCGGCCCGGATGCCAACACGCTCCAGGCCTACATCCGCGTGCAGCGCGGCTGCGACAAGTTCTGCACGTTCTGCGTGGTGCCGTTCACGCGCGGTCCGGAGCGCTCGCGCCCGGCCGGCAACATCGTGCACGAAGCCCGCATGCTGGTCGACCACGGCGCCCGCGAGATCACGCTGCTCGGCCAGACCGTGAACAGCTACACCAGCCAGGAAGACGGCCGGCCCGTGCGGTTCGCCGACCTGCTCGAGCAGCTCAACGACGTCGACGGCCTCGACCGCATCCGTTTCGTCACCAGCTATCCGGGCGACTTCACCGACGACATCCTCGACGCCATGCGCGAGCTGCCCAAGGTGTGCGAGTATCTGCACATCCCGGCCCAGAGCGGCTCGGACGCCGTGCTCAAACGCATGCGCCGGCAGTATTCGTCGAGCCAGTATTTCGAGCTGATCGACCGCGCCAAGGAAAAGGTGCCCGGCCTCACGTTGGCCAGCGATTTCATCGTCGGCTTCTGCGGCGAGACCGACGACGATTTCGCCCGGACCGTCGCCATGGTCGAGCGCTGCCGCTTCAAGAACATCTTCGTCTTCAAATACTCGCCGCGGCCCGGCACCGTGGCCGACAAGCGCGACGATGACGACGTCCCCGAGAGCGTCAAGCGCACGCGCAACGTCGAGCTGCTCAAGGTGCAGGAGCGCATTTCGCAGGCGGCCAACCGCGAGATGGTCGGCCGCACGTTCGAAGTGCTGGTCGAAGGCTACAGCAAGGCGGCCATCAAGGCCCAGGAGGCCGAACAATCGCGCGGCGCCGAAGTCTCGCACCGCTTCAGCCAGCAGCTCGTCGGCCGCACGCGCGGCGACCAGATCGTCGTCTTCGACGGCCGCCCGCAGTTGATCGGTGCGCTCGTTTACGTCAACATCGTCGGCGCGACACCCTTGACGCTGCTCGGAGAAGTCAGCGGCCTCGTGTCCGCAGCCCGGGCACGCTCGTCGCTGCCGCTGGCCGTCGTCGCCGGATGAGTGCCATGCCGGACACTGCAACCATCGAACCAACACGCACTGCGCCGACTGCACCGAAGCCGGCCAAGGCACAGCAGCCGAAGGTCCTGCCGCCCTATCATGTGGTGCTGCTCAACGATGACGATCACACCTACGAGTACGTGATCGAGATGCTCATGAAGCTGTTCGGCCACGCGCCCGAGCAGGCCTTCCTCATGGCATGCGAGGTCGACACGGCCGAGCGCGTCATCGTCGACACCACCTCCAAGGAGCGGGCCGAGCTCAAACGCGACCAGATCCACGCCTACGGTCCCGACTGGCGCCTGCCGCGCTGCAAAGGCAGCATGTCGGCCACGATCGAACCGGCGCACCCATGACAGCCGCCTGTGTGTAAACGGCCCGAGCATTCCGCGTTCGCCCGCCCCGCCCGCAAGCCGCCCAGCCTGCCCTGGTGGCCACAACCGCGCCTCGCTGACCCATCGACTACGACGGGCCCGACGTCGGCCGCGCCGACCCCTGCCTGTGCCCGACCGTTGACCGCCGAGTGCTGCCGATCGAGTAGTCGCGGCGCGGTCGCTGCGATTCCGCCAGCGCCCTCGAACCCGCCGCCTTAATGCAGTCTTAGCGCCAACGCGTGGCTGGAAGCAGCCGGGCTGCCGATATACTGGTGATCGGAGGTGGCCGCATGTGCACAAATGGAACGCTGTTGAGGTCGCTGGTTACGGTGCTGCTCGTCGCCGCCCCGTCGAAGGGGGAGCCGCCGTTCTGCTTGCCCGACGCCGATGGCGATGGGCATCCAATCTTCGGGAACCCGGAGGTGATGATGAACCCCAGCGCTCCGGTGGCCGGGTTGAGCGATATGCTGGCGACTGCAGCCCGACTAGGCGACTTGGATGCTGATGGTGACGTTGACGCCGCCGCCGTCTACGCCTGGTACAACCCGGAGGAGGCCGACATCACTGAAGTGTCGATCCTGCTGAACAACGGCGATGGGACCTTTGTGGCCGTCGCCACGTACGCGTGCGGGGACTATCCCACGTCGGTAGCGATCGGCGACTTGGACGGCGACGGGCTGAACGACCTCGCGATCACCAACACCAGCAGCGGACAGGTGTCCGTGCTGGTCAACGCGGGTGGCGCGACCTTTCCGACGCGCGCGAGTTACCCGGCCGGCTTGAAGCCGCGCTCGTCCGTCATCGCCGACTTGGACGGCGACGGCGACAACGACCTGGCCGTCATGAACGCGGGCGACGAAACGGTGACGATCTTCCTGAACGACGGCGCCGGTGGCTTCTCGCTGCTGGCCACGCTGCCGGTCAGCGACATTCCGGACCAATCGGCCTACCCGACCGAGCCGTACGCCTTCGGCGGGCCCTACCTTACGGCTGGCGATCTTGACGGTGATACGTTCGTAGACCTGATCGTGCCGGCCGCGGCGGGCGTGTCTGTTCTCACGAACGCGGGCGCCGGCGCGTTTGCGCCGTACGTCCTTTATCCGGCCGAGAGTTCAGTTTGGGCCTCGGATGTGGGCGACATCGATGGGGACGGCACGCAGGACGTCGTTACGGCCAACCACAGCGCCAACAGCGTCTCTGTGCTGTGCAACATGGGTAATGGGGGCCTCGCGCCGCCGATCAGTTACACGCTCATCTTCGGCGTTGCCTCAGGCGTATATAACCCTAATTCAGTCGACCTCGGCGACCTGGACGAGGATGGCGACCTCGACATCATCGCGCCGACGAACGGGAGCTACGAGCATCTACCCATCCTGCTGAACAACGGCGACGGCACGTTCGGTTCGCCGCTGCCGCAAGAAGCCGATCAGGCCACCGGCTTCGCCCAGTTCGAACACATCAACAGCGACGATCATCTTGACGCCGCGGCGTTTGTCTTGACGGAGCCGGGACGAGACAAGATGTGTGTGTTGCTTGGCGACGGAACCGGCTTACTAACCGACGAAGCGAACTACAACGTCTACGTCGCGCAGGATCCATGGTATTGGGTCAACTGTCAGCGAGTCTCGGTTGCACATATGAACGCAGACGACATACTCGATATGATTGCATTGAACGAAGGCGCGGCCAGCCTCGGCATCGCTCCGAACATCGCCGTCCTGCTCGGTTCTGGCTTGGGATCGTTCTCCGAGGGCGCCCACTTCGACGTGCCCGGATTTGTTCCCAACTCGATGACGGTCGCTGATCTTGACGACGACGACGATCTCGATGTAGCGGTGGCGGGGCCGTTGGACACGACGACTTGGAGTCCTGGATACCTTGCGGTGTTTCTAAACGCTGGCGATGGAATGCTCTCATTCAGCGCGTCATACCTAACCGGAGGCACATATCCTGTGGATATCCAAGCCAACGACTTGGACGGAGATGGAGATAGCGACTTGGTCACCAGCAACCTCTTCACTGGCGACCTTTCCGTCTTCCTGAACGCAGGCGATGCCTCCTTCATCCCCCTGCCTCCTCAGGAGTGTGAGGACGTAGATGCTGGCTTCATCGCAGTCGGCGACTTGGATGGGGATAGCGTACCGGATCTGGCCGTGCAAGAATTCTATGGCGTCCCCGGCGTGACGATCCTCACTGGCAATGGCGACGGAACGTTCTCCTACGCGAGTACAGTGACAGTCTTACCCCACGCTACTCAGCCTGTCCTCGCGGATTTCGACAGCGATAACGACCTCGACATTGCAGTTGCGAGCTTCAACTCTCCCGACGAGCCAACGACGATGACGGTCCTGACCAACGACGGCGCTGGAATGTTCGTTGGGACATCCTACTGGAGTCCTGGCACGCGGCACGCACGCGTTTCGCTTGCCCAAGACATAAACCTCGATGGCGACGTGGACTTGACGGTCTCGACAGACGCCGGGATTTCGGTGTTCCTAAACGACGGTGACGGGACATTTGCGTGGCCCTACGCCTACGGGGCGGGTCAAGACATTCAGGGGCTCGCTGCGGGTGACTTGGACGGCGATGGCGACGTGGACGTAATCAGCGCCCACCACGCGAGCGAGACTTTTGGGGTTCATTGGAACATGCGATGCATCGTAGTCCCGGGGGACGTAGACGGCGATGCTGACGTGGACCTCGACGACTATTCGGCCTTCCTAGTCTGCCTGAGCGGGCCGCTCAGCACTATTCTGCCAACGAACTGCAGTCCGGCGCAATCCGGGCAGGCAGACTTCGACGGTGACGGGGATGTCGATGCGCGAGATTTCGCGGTCGTTCAGACCGCTTTCAGCGGGAGCGCTGGACCGTGAGACCAACTGAGATAGCTGGCAAGGCGGCTTGCGCGCTGCCTTGCCAGCCGATGTTCAGGCCAACGTCTCTGCAACTCAAGCCGACCGTATCAGTTATGCGTGAACGTCTTTCCGGCGGCGACGTCAATGCGACCGCCATCAGCGCTCATGTTGTTGTTGTTGCTGCCGAGCGTCAGGTTTTCAGAGACCGTGAGGATACCGTTCGACATGGACAGCCGCCCCGTAGATTCCAGGTCCGGGAAGTCGTTGTCGATCTCGGCGTTCGCAAAACTGCCGATCTCGAAGTCTCCTGCCAGCGTGCCGTCAGCAATAGAGTTGATGCCAGAGCCGAATCGCAGGACACTGTTGTTTGCGATGACGCCCCAAGCGGCGGCAGACGTGTCGTCCAGGATGTAAGGCTGCACCAGCAGAGTGCCGCTCTCACTGGCCCCCACGTCAGCCTCGTTGGCAAACGTGCCTTGCCAACTCGTCGCGTGCGTGATCTTAAGCTTGCCCTCGATCATCGCGCTGTTGGTGAGCGTCTTGCTGGTCGCAATGCGGATTTCGGCATTGTTGTCCTTTCCCCGGACTGAGCCGCCGCCGTCCAGCGTGTGATTGCTGGCCGACGTGAACGCTAGGACGGCGATCCCACTCGTGGTCGGCGTCAAGAGCTCGACGCGCCCGGTCCCGGTAAGGGTCGAGGTGAGCGGATCGGATCCACTGCCGAGTGTCAGTGAAGCGTCGCTCGAACCGGGCCGGATGTCGACCCGCGCGCCCGACTGAACGGTCACGGTACGGGCAACCGCTGTGGTGGTCGTCACGTGTGCCACCGCGTTGGCGCAAATGACGGCATCGTCCGAAGCGCTCGGAACGCCTGCCGAGGCGCCGTCGCACGCGTCGCGCCAGTTGCTCGGATTGGTCCACTCGTTGTTCGACTCGCCCGTGAAGTAGTACGTGGCCGCGATGGCCTGAGTGCTGCCAGGCCCTACAGGGCCAGCAAAGCCGACCAGCAGCGCCGCCAGCACGAAAGTCAATCCCAAAGCTTTCATGTGAGGCTCATCCTTTCGCATAAGGCTCGCCCCGGGCGGCGGCGCTTGGCCGCCACCCAGAGCCGAGCGATCAGTTACTTTGTTCAAACGACGTTCGCACGGCGCGGACTTCCGCGCCGCGGCGCTGTTTCAGTTGGTCTGCAGGGCGCCCGTCGTCAGGCGGAGCGTGCAGGCGTAATTGTCATCGCCGATCACCACGCGAGCCGCGGTGATGACCTCATTCGAGGCGATGTCGACGGTTACGTCCGTGGCGAATGTGTCGCCCCCGGCCACGCCGACCGTGAAGTCGCCGGCCACGGTGAAGGAGTCGTCAGCGTCGATGCGCGAGAAGCCGTACATCGAGACCGTGTCCGGGCTGGTGAGCGTCCCGCTGGCAAACTCGAGGACCGCCTCGCGGCTGGTCGAGTTGCCCCCGAACATGATCAGGTCGCCTGGGTCACAAGTCCCGCCGGCTACGCGCAAAGTCGCCTCGATGTCGACCGAAGTTGAGCCGTGCAGGGTTGTGGACGGGTCCACCGCGACGGTATTGAGTGTCCATGCCGTGACTATCAGCTTTGAGTGATCACCACTGGCGTCGCAAACGTCGATGTCGATTGTATCTGGCGTAAAACTCCCGCTGCCGATCTTCTCGCACTCGGTGTAGCCGGCCAGCGCATCGAGCGCCAGGACGCCGTGGGCATCGACCGTGACGCTCGAGGCCACGTCCAGCACGACGTAGCTCTCGACCTTCACGCCCGGCAGCGACAGGGCCGCGTCGGCGTCGAGCGTGGTCTTGTGGGTGGAATCAGCTCCGGTGAACGTGGCCGTGCTGGACACGCTGAACGTGCCGCTGCCGCTCTTTTGCCACGTCATGGCGTACGTGCCGTTCGACACCACCTCGATCGTGCCGCAGCTTCCGGTGACGCTATAGTCCCAGTTCGCGACTTGCTGCGGCGACCCGACCACCAGGTTGCTGGCCTTGATATTCACATCGTGCGTGCCGGTCGCTGGAGGTTCGGTGTCGTCGCGCCAATTGGCATCAGTTGACCATGACGAATTTGCACCTCCACCGTCCCAACCATACACCTGCGCCAACGCCGGCGACGTGATCACGACCGCACCGACCAGCGCCAGCGCGCAGAATACGTATCTCATACGGGTGCTCCTCACAGTAGAATGAAGTTGTTCCTCACCTGACCCGCTTCGGCCGCGCGCAGCTTCGCCTGCTCCGGTCGCGGCGGGCCTTGCTTTTACACTGGCGGCCCGAGCGCGACAGGCGCACTCGGGTCTCAGATCACACGGCAATTTCGCGTTGATCGCTGGCGCGAACCTCCTTTCGTCGTGCGCGCTGGTAACGGACTGCTTGGGGGGGTACGCGAGCGCACAACCGCGTGCGTCCTTCCATAAGACGGAGATTTCAGAAAATTGGACGGTGGGGAATTTTCCCTACGGCAGTTTTTTTCGGATGCGCGCACCATGATCGGAGGTTGACCCGCGCGACGATCAGCGCCGGCTTATCGTACGCTTTCATGGGGAGCTGGCTTACGGAGCAACGGGTCGTGACCACGCCGGAACCTCGCCTTCAAGATCTGGTCACACAGCTCATCACCGAGCGCAGCGAGACGCTGCGGAAGTGGTTCGCGCGGCGCCTGCCGGCCGCCCTGGACCCGGCTGCCGATCCCGACGACCTGGTCCAAGAGACGTCGATGCGGGCCTGGCTGGGCGCCGGGCGCTTACGCAGCGACCATCCCGGCAGCATGTGGGCCTGGATCATGAAGATTGCAGAGCGCGTGCTGCTCGAGGCCATCCGCTCCGCCCAGGCGCACGGCCAGACGTCGCGGCCCGCCGGAGCACAGGTCCACGTCGTCGCCCTGACGCAAGTGCTGCGGATTGCGGGTCCACCGAACGCCGCTGGGGCCGAGTTCGAGCGAGTCCAACGCGCCCTCGCGGTGGCATTCAACGCCTTGACGCCCAACCGCCGCCTGGTTCTGGAGCTGCACTATGTGGATGGACTGTCGTACAAGCAGATCGCGCAGCGATTGAACAAGAGCGAGCGCGCCGTCCGCGATCTGGTCCGTTTCGGACGGGAGCAGCTTCGACAACGGTTCGCGCGCGCATTCAAGCGCCTGGGGCGAAGCTGAGGCGGCGGGTGACGTTCGGTGTCAGCCTCGCTGGACACGGCGCATGGCCGCGCTGCGCTTACGCGCCCCCGGCCGCGATCCGTTTGCGGTTGGGGTCCGCTCGACCATGCGCCCCGGCCTTTCTCGTGCCACTGTTCTCAGGATTCATCCGCTCCTGGCGGTACACGGGTTCGACTTCACCTACGAGCGTGCGATCTGTAGACTCGCTCCGAGGAGCGGATGTAAGAGTGTTTGCGTGGAGGAGTCCCAACCGATGCCAGCCCGACGATTGCGATACCTGCTCACGGCCCCATTGCTGTTCGCCACGGTCCGGCCCGCAGCGGGCGAGTGGAAGCAACTCGGCCCGCTGACAAGCTTCGAGCGCGGCGAATCGATTGTCACGCTGACGTGCGGCGAGTCGGTCGTGCGGCTCGAAGCGACCGCCGAACATGTCGTCCGCGTGCGCGTGGCCCCCGACGGCACGTTCGGCCGCGATTTCTCGTGGGCGGTGCTCGACCTGCAACCCAAGGGCCGCTTCATCGCCTTTCAGGAGCGCGACGAACAGGTCCGCTTCACCACCGGCGGCGTCACCGTTGTCGTCTACCGAGACCCCTCCCGCCTGGAATTCCTCGACGCCGACAACCGCATCATCGCCGCCGACGACAACGAAGGCGGCGCGGCGTGGAATGCTCCCGCCCGCGAATCGGAAACCCTTGACGCGATGAAGCCGCGTCAAGGGCAGGTCGGAAACCCTGGACACGATACGGCTGCGTCCAGGGCAGGTCGGAAATCGGAAATCCGCATCTCTCACCAGCTTCCCGACGGCGTCGCCATCTACGGCCTCGGCGAAAAGTCCGGCGTCCTGAACAAGCGCGGCCAGGCGTGGGAGATGTGGAACCTCGACGCCTACGGCTACGGCCCGTCGAGCGACCCGATCTACGTCTCCGTGCCCTTCTTCATCGCCGCCAAGGACGGCGCCTACTCGGGCCTCTTTTTCGACAACCCCTGGCGAACGTGGTTCGACTTCGGCAAGCAATCGCGCAACGGCCTGAGCTTCGGCGCCGAGGGCGGTGAGATCAACTACTACGTGATCGCCGGTCCCGATCCGAAGGACGTGGTCCGACGCTACACCGACCTGGTCGGCCGCATCGAGCTGCCACCCTATTGGACGCTCGGCTACCACCAATGCCGCTACAGCTACTACCCCGAAGCGAAGGTGCGCGAGATCGCCACGGCCCTCCGCGACCGCAAGATCCCCTGCGACGTGATCTACTTCGACATCGACTACATGGACGGCTACCGCTGCTTCACCTGGAACCCCAAGTGGTTCCCCGACCCCAAGGCGTTGGTGACCGACCTGAACGCCATGGACTTCCACACCATCGCCATCATCGACCCGGGCATCAAGTACGACCCCGGCTACTTTGTCTTCGACCAGGGCACGAAGCTGAACGCATGGCTGACCAGACCTGATGGTCAGCCCTACGTCGGCCGCGTCTGGCCGGGCAAGACCGTGTTCCCAGACTTCACCAACCCGAAGGTCCGCAACTGGTGGGCAGACCTGTATCCACCCTTCCTGGAGTCGTGCGGCATCGACGGCGTCTGGAACGACATGAACGAGCCGGCCGACTTCGACGGACCGAACAAGACCGTGCCGCTCGACATCCGTTTCGACAACGAGGGTGAGCCGGCCGACCACCGCGCCTGCCACAACGTCTACGGCATGCAGATGTGCCGCGCCACGCTGGAAGGCCTCAAACGCGCCAAGCCCGGCCGGCGGGCCTTCACGATGACCCGCGCCTCATACGCCGGCGGCCAGCGCTATGGCGCCGGCTGGACCGGCGACAACAGCAGCACCTGGGAACACCTGCGCATGTCGATCCCGATGGTTCTCAACCTGGGCGTGTCGGGCATGCCCTTCCAAGGCCCCGACATTGGCGGCTTCGCCATCGGCGCCCATCCCGAGCTGTATGCCCGCTGGATTCAGTTCGGCGCACTCTTCCCTTACTGCCGCACGCACACCGCCTGGGACAACCCCGATCAGGAGCCGTGGTCCTACGGCGCCGAAGTCGAAGGTGTCGCTCGTGCTTCGATCGAGCGGCGCTACCAGCTCCTGCCCTATCTCTACACGCTGTTCGAGGAAGCCTCGCGCACCGGCGTGCCCATGCTACGCCCGGTTTGGATGGAGTTTCCGCACGGCGGGCCAAGCGCTGACACCAGCTTCATGCTCGGACCCGACATCTACGTCGCTCCCATCCTCGAGCCCAACCCGCGCGAAACGCGCGTCGAGCTGCCGCCTGGCGTCTGGTACGACATGAACACCGGCCTGATCTGGGGCGGAGGCCAGCGCGTCCCCGTGTCGGTCGACGCCTATTCGCTCCCGATGTTTGTGCGCGGCGGCGCTACCATCCCGATGCAGAGCATCGTTCAGAGCACCCGGGAAACGCCCGAAGAGCCGCTGATTCTCGATGTCTGGCCGTTCGGCGAGCGCACCGCCACGCTCTACGAAGACGACGGCCAGACGCTCGAATTCCAGAACGGCAACTTCCGGCGAACCGAGTTGCGGACCCGCACCAACGAGCACCTCGTCGAGCTGTCTATCACGACAGAAGGCCCCTACCAGCCACGCGACCGCTCGCCGCTGGCGCGCGTGCACGGCATCGACGGCGCCGTTGAGCGGGTCACCTGCGTCAGCGGGCGCCTCGACGGCGATCAGGCCGCGCTCGAGCAGGCCATCGCCGCGGCTGAGTCATCCCCGGCCGGCGACGCACCGTCAGCCGGCGAACTGCGCATCGTGACGCGCACCGTGGCCGAGCCGGGCATGAAAGCCCCCGGCGACTATCGCCGCGGCCAGCGCACGCGCATCCTCGAAGTTCGCCTCCATCCCGACAACGGTCAGCCGCAGATCCTGCGGGTCAAGTCCAAGCCGCGGCCAGGGGCCGAGGCTCCGATCGTGTTCACGTTCGACAACCCGGGCAGCTCGTTCGCCGCCGTCAGCGACATCCTCCCGCCGACCTACGAAAATGGCGTCGTCAAGCTGTCGCTCAAGAACGACTGGAACCCCAACGTGCTCCTGCCGCGGCTACGCCTCTCGGCTGACAAGCTGCCGCTGCTCAAGATGCGCATGTCGAGCGAGCACGCCCGCAAGCTCGCCGTGCGCTTCGCCACCGAAGAAGATCCGACTTTGTCCGACCGCACCGAGATGCTGTTCGACATGACGCCGGACGGCAGACTGCACGACTACACCTTCGACCTGTCGAAGGCCAGCGGCGGCAAGTGGACCGGCACCGTCTATCAAGTTCGCATCGACTTCGAAGACGGCATCCGCGGCGACGAGTTCGTCACGTTCGACTCGCTCTCGTTCGAACCGCGCGAGTAACCGCTGGTGCGACAATCCCTTCTCGCATCGGCGCGGCTGGTGCGAGAATCCCTTCTCGCATCGGCGCGGCTGGTGCGAGAATCCCTTCTCGCACCCATTGCTGCGGGAATCCCTTCCCGCGAACGTTCATCGCCAGCACTGCATTCGAGCTAATTCTAAACCGTGCCCGATGCAGCGCAAGCATAGTGGGTGGCATGGGCAAGCGGCCGTTTACTTGCCCGTGCCGAGTTGCGAGATTCGTCGGCACCACGGGCAAGCGATCGTCGCCAACGGCCGCGACGACCGCTTGCCCATGCCACCCGCTTGTGTGGCTATGCAATGGCTCGCGGTCAAACTTATCCCCGTGAACGGATCGTCGTCTCAAACCCCCGCCCCCTCGTCAATCGTCTCGGACGGCATGCCGCCCAGGCGCGCCGCGATGTTTTGCATTACCTGCCTCCGCGTGCGCAAGTCCTCGCGGAAGTCTCGCGCATCCGTACGGCGGATCTCAACAGTCAGTTCCGTCAAGCGCTCCTCCAGCACTTCCTGCAGCAATTCCCGTTCGTCGTGGTTCAGCTCGATCATCATGACACACCTCCTATCGAATCATAGGGTGTTGCAGGCGTGGGATCAGCCCGAGCGATCAGGTATTTCGCTCGCCGCGAACGTGCTGCGCCACCGCCCGAAGCGACGGCAGCGGCGAGCGCTTCAGCGCGGAATAGTTCTGCGCCCGGATCAGCTCGTCGGTTGTGTAGTCAGCGCCGCACTCCGGGCAGCGCAGCTCGCGCAATCCGACCAGCGAGTAACCGCAGGCCGGGCAATTTACATTGACGAGGTTGTCCGACGTGACAATCGAGCGCCCGCGGCTGCTCCGCACCGCGGCACTCAGCCAGAACCACGCACTGCCCGCCGCGGCCGACAGCAGCAGGGCGGCGATCAGGTATTCCGACTCGGGCACTCGAATCGTATCGAGCCAGACCGAGAGCATGATCGCAAAGGCACCCAGCCCCAGCGTGCCGATCAGGGCCCGCACCGCGTAGCGCTCGCGCCGCAGCCCGCCCCAGACCCACGTCAGCACGGCCAGCCACAGCAGGCCGGCCAGCGAAAACGACACGCCCAGATACTCGTCCCGGACACGAAACCAGCCGCCGCGCGCGTTCGCGTTGCCCGGCAGCGCCGCATACACCCACGCACCGACCAGCGCCAGGGCCGCCAGCACGAGCCCGCTGATCAGGCTGGTTGCCAGCCGGGCGGCCAGCGGGGCATCGCCGCGGCGAAGATCGGACCACAACGAAAACCGTTCGTTGTCCAGATGCATGGCTGGCCCCCGAGGCCGCACGGCCTCAAGCTCCTATTCGTCGCCCAGGCTGCAGTATTCCAAGAAGATTCAGTATACCCGCGTGAGGTTGGCCCCGGGGTAATACGTCAACAGAATCTGTCCGGCGCGGCGGCCCTCGAGCGCCTGACCCTGCGCGCCCCACTGGCACATGCCCATGGCGTGGCCGTATCCGCGGCCGTCGCTGAAAACAATGGCGTCCTTCTCACTCACGATCCGGCAATCGGTGCTCTTCAGGCGGGTCGGCCCGATCGCCAGCCGAAAGTCCTCCGCCTGAATGTCAAACGACGCCCCGCGGCTGCCGAAAACCCGAAGGCGCACGTTGCGTCCGAACGAGGTCTGCGACAGAGCCTCGATTCTCTCCACGCGCCCCAGGCTAGCCATCGCCGGATAGCGCTGTGCCAGCTTCGTGGTGATTTCAGCCTTCGAGAGGCGCAGCGGTCCCCAGCGGTACGCCTTCTCGCCGGCAATCTGGCAGTAATCGCACGGAACACCGCCCGTCAGGGGCGGCACAGCCTTGATCGGCTTGCAGTTGCCCGCATCCTGCGTCATGCCACCGCAAGCCGCGCTGAAGAACGTCGGGAAAATACGCTCGCCAGCCGGCGTCGTCCACGTCAGCACAATGCCGCGCGTCGACTCGACCGCCTGCTGCGCCCGCCGGCCCGGTTCGCCGGCCGGCACGCCGCCGTAGACCTGCGAGGCGGTCGTGGCCCGAACGTCGAACGGCTCGTTGCCGGTGCGGGCCATCTCGTATAGGGCGTACGTGCGGGCCGCCACCGCTTGCGCCCGAAACGTCTCCAGGTGCCAGCTGGGGTAGCACTCGCGCGGAATCACACCCGCCAGATAGCTGTCGATCGGGACCACGTTGATGGCGCTGACGCGCGCGCCGTCGGCCAGGCAGTGCAACTGTCCGTCGAAGCGAAGCGATGGGCTCCAGGCGCCCGTATTGCCCAGCGTACTGATCTGGATCGAATCGGGCCGCTCAGGGACCAGCCGCGCCGACCGCGACCCGACCCGCTGCGTCCCCAGCAGCACACCCGATGACGCCCGAACCAGCGTCCACGGTAAGTCCGCCCCGCGTGCAACGACCCGCCCCTGATCGTCCAAGACGACGTACGGCCCATCGATGCTGACACGGAACTGCCCGGCGCCCTCGACCACTAGCGCCCGCACCGGCCGCACGACCGGCACGGGCACTGTCGCTGGCATCTCTTCGGGGTGTTCGGTGGGTGGCTTGGGCTCCGGCCGCACCCGCGCCGCCTGCGGCGTCAGCAATGGCGCGTGCACCATCGCGTCGGGCTGGCACCCGACCAAACCCGCTCCGGCCGCACTGGCGGCCGACAGTATTCTCCACATCAGGAAGCGGCGTTCGTGCACGTCCATGCGCCCATCCGTGGCTTCGGCCCCGGCTCCGCCGGTGTGGCATGGCCAAGCGAAGCGCGGCCATGCCCGGCGACCCGCATGCCCGCGCCATGCCACACGACGGCGATGGGTGGCTGGGTGGCATGGGCAAGCGATCGTCGCGGCTTTTGGCGACGATCGCTTGCCCGTGTGGCGAGCGGATATCGCCTGGTCTGCACGGGCAAGCAAACGGCCGCTTGCCCATGCCACCCATGCCCCATGCGACCCAAACGGGCACGGTAATCCTAGCTCGCGCCGGCCGCGGGGGCGCCGCGAAGCGACAGACCCATGTCCTTGAGACGCCGTTTGATCTCGCTCAGCGACGTCTGGCCGAAATTCTTGATGCTCAGCAGCTCGCCTTCGCTGCGGGACGCCAGCTCGCCCACCGTCCCGATCCCCAACCGCTGCAGACACTTCCGCGAGCGGACCGATAGTTCCAACTCGGCGACCGGCTTGCTGAGAATCGTCGGGTCGCCCGTGACCGTCGGCACCGCGCTGACATGCCGGCCGACCGTGACCTCGTTTCCGTCGCCCAACGCCTGACCCAGGCGCATGCCCTTGGCCGTCAGCATCGTCTTGATCTCGTTGAGCGACGTCTCGCCGAAATTCTTGTACGCCAGAAGTTGCGCCTCCGTCGTCCGCAGCAGATCGCCCAGCGTGTGGATGTTCATCTGCTTCAGGCAGTTCCGGCTGCGGACGCTGAGCTCGAAGTCGCTGACCGGAATGTCCATCACCGCGGTGCGCTCGTCGGCCGCCAGCTGATGGTCCTCGTCGTACACCATGGTGAACGAGCTCTCCACGTCAGCCAGGAACAACCGCGCGCGCGGGTGGTTGGGATGCGACGCCAGCACGCGCCGCAGGCAGTCCTCGGCGTCGTCGAACTTGCCGCGGTCCTCGTACAGGATCGACAGGTTGATCAGCGCGTTCACGTGGGCCGGCGGGTCGGCGGCGCAGCGCTCGTACATCTCGATCGCCCGCTCATCGGCCCCGTGCAGGTCCAGCAGATACGCCAGCCGGAACATCGCCTCGTGGTGCTCGGGGTCGCCCGCCAGGCAGCCTTCGTACGCTTCGATGGCTTCGGCCCAATGGTGTGTGCCCTCCAGCGCCCGGCCCCGCAGGAAGGCGGCCTCGGCCCGGTCGTCCGGACCGATTTTGGCACTAGAAAGCTGCTTTTCCGCGTCCTCGTAGTTTCCGGCGTTAATTAATTCGGCGACACGTTCAAGTTGCGTCGTCATAGCTGGCAGTCTGTCCCTCTTGGTCAACTGGCACTGACGGCCCCGGCCGGTCCGATGCCACCCGACGGCCCGCGTGCCCAACTAGCTCTGCGAAACACCGTACGTTACGCCGTCCCTGCCAAAAACGCAAGCCCGCGACCGCGGCGTCGCCGAGCGGCCCGAGCGGCCAAAGGCCAGCGGCGTATGGACTGACGGTAGCGATCGACGGGGCGCCGCGGGTTCGGGAACGTCGTGCCTGACCCCTGACTCCTGACCCCTGACCCCTCGCTTACGATAGAGATCCCGGCCGTAGTGCGTCAGAGTTTTCCCGCCACTCCGCCGTCCGGCTGGCCGATCCGCCTTCTCCGCCTACAATCCGCGCCATGGCATTCGTCAAGCTCATCGAAGCGCACCGCTGTCCGCCCGGCCGCGGCACGTTTGTCCAGCTTGGCGAGCGCGAGCTGGCCGTCTTCCAGCTCGCCAACCCGACCCGGTTCGTCGTGGTCGGCAACGCCTGTCCGCACGCCGGCGGCAACCTGTCCGGCGGAGCGCTCGACGGCCCCGTCGTAGAATGCCCCTGGCACCAGTGGCGCTTCGACCTCGACCGCGCCGCCTGCGTCGATTCGGACAAAGTCCGCCTCGCCCGCTATCCCGTCGAACTTCGCGAGGGGTTCATCTACGTGGATCCAGACGCAGCGCCGTAGATTACGAGAGTGTAGCGCAGCTCGAGCTGCCTGCTTCTCACATACTGAAAATGACTGCAAGTCGCTGTCAGACTTGACGTTAAGCTCAAATTGCATTTCTCCATTGACATCCGTGATGAGATCGGTGATCGTACACACGCTTCGGTGAAGTATTGGCGGCTACTCTTCGCGACGAACAGGAAGTCAGGAGCCCAGACGTGGCAATCCGCAG
>Ga0187892_10000313_pt1 | contig 129316 bp, 144 predicted proteins | sample MA1701073metaG_FD_139345 | JGI IMG/M metagenome (GOLD analysis project Ga0187892, IMG submission 139345) | Bio-ooze microbial communities from a basaltic lava cave in the Kipuka Kanohina Cave System on the Island of Hawaii, USA - MA170107-3 metaG ... | reverse complement strand
TTTCCTGATGCGTGATCACAGCGCACGCGCTGTGTCGACACGACGGGGTACCTCGAAACGCCCCGGGTCAGGTTCCGCGTCGGGCTCTGTCGGCACCATTAACGTCACCGACCTCTGGCCCCTGCACGCGCGAAGCATACACAGTTTCAGTGGCACGGGGAGTGGCCACAGCCACATGCTCGGTTCCGCGGAAACGTGCGCGCCGTCCTCGAGCACGGACTGGCCGGGCTGCTCGGGATCCACGAGGGCAGGGGCATCGACGTGGACCACCACCTGGTAGCGCTCTGCCGGGGCGCCGGGGTCGATGCCGTGGTGAAGGGCCGTCTCGGCGATCAGCGCGAGCGCGTCCGCCTGTTGCTGGGCCATCGTCGGCGGGTCGGCCTCCGCCTCATTCCCACGAGCCTGCTGATACAGGGCCTCGCGCGCCGCGGCCAGCGCCTGTACGAGCAGCGCGCCGATCTCTGGCGCCAGGCGGCCCCGGAGGGTCACCATGCCATCCTCATCCTGATACACGTGAAGCGCGCGGCTCGCGTGCTGCCGGGCGGTCTCGCGAGCCTCGGCCTGCCGGTCCACTCGTCGCCAGCCCCGCACGATCCGTTCGACGTGCTCGGCCGTGCCCGCGCGTCCCACCGCCAGCAATTGCTCCTCGGTCTCCGGGGTGGCGACGCGGGTCAGGGCTCGGACCTTGGCGTATGAGAGCTCCCCGCGGGCGAGCGCCTGGGTGAGCAGCGGCAGCGTTCCCAGCGCGCGCGCGACCCGGACCCGCTCGCGGGCCGCTCCCAGGTCGAGCCCCACCCGCCACGAGAGCCAGGCGGCGCAGGAGCGGAATCCGGTGTTCCAGCCCTCCCGGGCATCGAACTCGCGGATCAGGTCGAGGAGGCGGGCGGTGGCCGCGTCGAGGTGCGCAGACAGCTCGGCGATCTCGTCGCCGAGTCGGTCCAGCGAGCGAATGTGCATGGCGAGTCCTCCTTCTGCCTGGGCGACTCTACACCCGGGTTTCGGAGGCCTCTGGAAGGCGCGACAGGTGTCGATCATCGCGGGTTCGGCATTTTTCGCGGCGAGCACGTCGATGGCGGCGCCTCTGGGCTCCCGCGGGCCGCTGGACCGGCATCCACGCGGCGCTGCCGACACGCGCCCACTGGGCTCGCAGAACACTGTCAAGCGGAACCCGCATCCGGACAGGCTGGGCGCCTTGCCCCCACCCTGCCCCTGCGCTACCTTGAGCGCGCGGATCGCCGGTCGACGCCCACCTGTGACCGAAGGAGGAGGCCGCTATGAACCGACGAAACTTCCTCAAGCACGGGACTACCCGGTGCTCGCCGTGTCCTCGGCCGTCATCCCCCAGGAGCTGAACTATCTGCTCAATCCCCTGCACTCCCACTTCAAACGCATCCGCGGGGGGCGACCCCTGAGCGGGCGCGGCGTCGAGCGTATCGGAATCCCGCCGCTGCCTGGCCGCGCAGCCAACTCCACCTCGGCGCTCCTGACGCTCACTGGACTGAAGGAATGATCGGTTCCACTGTCGGCATGAGCCGACCTTGCAGAAGCGCTCCGCGGCTGCCACGGGTCAGGTCGGTGAGCCGCATGATCCCGGCCAGGAACGCCTCTCGGGACGACTCGTAGCCTGTCCACTCCGTCGCCCAACTGCTTTCGACCAGGGTGCCGTCCCCGGTATCGACGATCTCCCAGCACCAGAGACAAGGCTCGCCCAGCAAGTTCACCTTGACCATGAGTCGCTCGCCCCGATGGATGTCCATACGGCCTCCTCCTGAACGTCCCCCCGGGTTATCCCTTCGCGAGCTTCTCGACCTCCCTCTTGGACATCGTTTGCAGGCGTGACAGGAGGGTTCTCACCTTCCGCTCGGTCGTCCCGTCGACCAGGACGAGCTTCTTCGACTTCGGCTTCGCGATGTAGGCCACCCAGTCGTCCAGGTTCGGCGTCCCTCGGCAGGCAATGGTGAACCCGCTGAGCCGCAGACGGCGCCGTCGCTTCCGGCCGCTCTGCACGCGCCCACTTAACGGACCCAGCGATCGAGACGTCAAGGCTTCGTTCGCCCGCGCATCGAATGCGCGTGAGCGGCGCCTCGCTATGCCCATGCCCGGTCGAAATTGGGAAATCTGGTATGGCTCCTCGTCGCGGAACGACCGACCGTTCGTTTTGGGCGATTCTCCTCGCGAAGCCGTATCAGTCCGTCCAATTCCCCACCTGTGGACAACTGTGGACAATGTGGACAGAAATGCGGGCAGATGGGGCTTGACAAGACTCTGGAGGCGCAGGACTATCCGCGCACCCTGGGAGCTAGGCTTGGGGGAGAGGGGGCGTCCACGGAGCGCGTAGCGTTGCGACCCTGGTGATCACAGGGCAGGCTGCGTTCACTGTGGCTCATCTACCGAGACTATCTGGCTAGCGAAGCGGTAGAGACAAAAGACCCCCTCTCGGGGAAGCGGCGGACCCGCGAATCCGCCGCTTTCTTTTTTGGGGACGCGTGGCCGCTGCCACACGTTGCGGCTGGCGCTCCGGGCGCGTACACCCTTTCGGACGGAAGTATCCCCGATCGGTAGCCCGCCCCCGGCGGTTGATCTTGCTGCCATATGGCGGTAGTATCTCTGCCAGGTTGCACAGGAGGCGCTGAATGGTCTCGACCGGGCGGCTCGTCCAGACCCTGGGCGGCAAGGGCGTGTTGAGAGAGCGCCAGGCGACGTACGAGGCGATCATCGACAAGGCCCGAGCGGGATTGCCTTACGCGACGCTCGAGGCCATCGCGACCCGCTTCGAGATTCCCCAGGAGATCCTCGTCCGCGTCCTGCACCTGCCGCCCCGCACGCTGGCCCGGCGGAAGAAGTCGCGTCGGCTGAGTGCGGATGAGTCCGACCGGCTCCTGCGCCTGGCCCGGGTCGTGGCCCGGGCGGAGGACGTGTTCGGCAGCCAGGAGCGGGCCGGCGCCTGGCTGCGCGGTACGGTCCGCGCGCTCGGGGGGGTCCGCCCCCTCGATCTGCTCGATACCGACCTTGGGGCGCAGCAGGTCGAGCGGATCCTCGGTCGCATCGAGCACGGCGTCTATAGCTGATCCGCGTCTGGCGGATCACGCGGGCCAGGTTCGCAGCCTTCGACGGCGAAGGGGCTCGCCGGCATGGAGGCCGCTGGACCCGGCCGGGCATCCCGGTCGTCTACACCTCGGCGAGCCTGGCGCTGGCTGCCCTCGAGGTCTTCGTCAATCTCGAGCGGCCGCAGCCCCCGGGCGACCTGGTCGCGATCTCGGCCGACATTCCCGAGACGCTGACCATCTCCAGGATGGCGGCGTCGGAGCTTCCGGCGAACTGGAGGAGCTATCCCGCACCGGAGGCGCTCGCCGACCTGGGAACGCGCTGGGCGCACGAGCTGAAAACACCGGTGCTCGCCGTGCCCTCGGCCGTCATCCCCCAGGAGCTGAACTATCTGCTCAATCCCCTGCACTCCCACTTCAAGCGCATCCGGTTGGGCAACCCGGAGGCCTTCCGCTTCGATCCACGCCTGCGGCGCCGCTGAGCGGGCGCGGCGTCTAGCGTATCGGAATCCCGACGCTGCCTGACCGTGCCCGCCGCAGTAGAATGGCCGTCGGAGGCGCAGCATTGGCGAGCTTCTGACCCGGCGCCGGTTCACCGTCGAGGAGTATCACCGGATGGGCGAGACCGGCATCCTTCCTGAGGACAACCGGCTCGAGCTGATCGCCGGGGACATCGTCGTCCGTGAGCCGATCGGCGTCCACCATGCCGGCACGGTGGACCGCCTCAATCGCCTGTGGACGTCGCGCCTCGGGGATCGGGCGATCGTACGCATCCAGAACCCCGTCCAGTTCCCGAGGGAAGATAGCGAGCTGCAGCCCGATGTCATGCTGCTCCGCCCGCGCGAGGACTTCTACACGACCAGGCATCCGGAGGCGGCCGACGTGCTGCTGCTGATCGAGGTCGCCGACACTACCCTCCGGCTCGACCGCCGCGTCAAGATTCCGCTCTACGCGCGGGCCGGGGTCCGCGAGGTCTGGCTCGTGGATCTGACCACCGCGCGGCTCGAGGTCTGTCGCGAGCCGCTGGGCGACCGCTACGGGACCGTGCGGGTCTTCACGCGCGGCGAGCGCGTTCTCCCCGAGGCGTTCCCCGACCTCACGATCGGCGTCGCCGATCTCATCGGCGGACACCGCCGATCGTCGGTATCAGCCGCGGCCGCAGGCCGTCGGCTGCATGCCGGAGTTATACGTCCCCTTGCTTCGCGTGTATACTTGGGCGACCAGCATGACCCGGCTAAGCGACATCGTGCACTGCGACCCGGACATTCTGGGGGGCACGCCTGTGTTCGCCGGCACACGCGTTCCGATACAGTCGCTGTTCGATTACCTCGAAGGCAGCGAGACCCTGGACGAGTTTCTGCGCCAATTCCCGTCCATAAGACGCGACCAGGCAATCGCGGCACTCGACCTCGCGCGCGCTACGCTGCTGGCTGGTGCGCGTTCTTCTTGACGAGCAGCTGCCGCTAGACCTCGCAGCTGCGCTCCAAGGCCACAGTGTCGATACGGTGGCTGGCCGGGGCTGGACCGGCATCACGAACGGCGAGCTTCTGCGTCGTAAAGTTCTGGTCCGGGGCCCGTATTTCTTCGCCGGCTACCTCAAGAACGAGGCGGCCACCGCCGCGACGTTCCGCGACGGGTGGCTGGCCACCGGCGACGTCGGCGAGTGGACGCCCCAGGGCGCGCTCCGGCTCGTGGACCGCAAGAAGGACTTCCTCATCACCGCGGGCGGCAAGAACGTGAGCCCGTCGGGGATCGAGAACCGGCTGCGGGCCAGCCCCTACGTGAGCGAGGCCACCGTGTTCGGCGAGGGACGCAAATACCTGGTCGCGCTCGTCGAAGCCGACTACGAGGCCGTAGTGGGCGCGCTCCGCGGCGTGGTCTACACGGGCTACACCTCGCTCGTCACCCGCCCCGAGGTGGTCCGGCTGATCGCGGACGAGGTCGAGCGGGCCAACGCCGACCTCGCCCGCGTGGAGCAGGTGAAGGCCTTCCGCCTGCTGCCGCGCGAGCTCGACCCCGAGCAGGACGGCGAGCCGGTGACGCCCACGCGCAAGGTCAAGCGCCGGCTCATGGCCGAGCGCTTCGGGGACCTCATCGAAGACATGTACGGCGACGAGGAGGAGCAGCGCATCGCCGCCGCGCGGGCCGACCTCTGACTGGCGCGCCGCACCGTCGAACACGCTCTGCCCTCGTCCGGCCGGCACCACACGAGATCTGGCGACCTGATGGCGTAGCAGTCAGGGGGCACCCCTGGAATGCGTATCAGTATGGCAGAGCGTCTCATCCCGAGCCTCGACGACCAGATAGATCCCGACTCGGAGGAGCTCTGGGCTCGAGAGGCGGAGCGACGGCTTGAGGAACTCCGCTCCGGGGCCGTGAAGAGCCGGCCTGCTGAAAGCGTCATCCGGAAGGCTCGATCGACGCTTCGGTGAAAGGCGTCCGCTTTCATCCGGATGTGATGCGCCCAGTAGCACCTTGAGGACCCGGCGGGTGGTGCCGAGCGGTGCGGCACTTGTGCTACACTACGATTCGTCATGCCGGCCAAGAACCCCAGAGTCAACGTAGTCCTCGAGCGGCCGGTGTACGCGACGCTGGCCCGGTTGGCGCGGCGGGACGGCACGTCGCTGTCCGTGAAGGCGCGTGATCTCCTGCGAGAGGCGCTCGAGAGCCACGAAGATCTCGTGCTGGCGAGTCTGGCGGAGTCACGTGAGAAGACGTTTGATCGGTCCCGAAGTCTGTCCCATCGCGAGGTCTGGAAGACCATCACCATCAGGAAGCGCCGGAGACGCTGAGTGGTCTACCTCCTCCGCTACCATCCGGCGGTGGCCGAGGAGGATGTCCCCAGAATACCGCGCAATCTCCAGGCCCGGGCCGCCCGCGCCATCGAATCCCGGCTCACAACCGCACCGGGCCAGTACGGAGTCCCGCTCCGCGGCTCTCTCAAGGGCTACTGGAAGCTTCGAGTCGGGGACTACCGCGTCGTGTTCAAGGTCGTGGCCGGAGAGGTTTGGGTCCTGACGATCCTGCGCCGAAAAGTAGTGTACGAAAAGGCCACGTCCCAGATCTCTTGGCGTCCCGGCGCCGATCGCGGCTCACCCCCGGGCAGGCGCGTCCGAGCCGCGCGAGGGTGAAGTCGCCTCCGGCGTGATATCATCCTGATATCATTTCATTGGAGGGGCGGGCATGGCCCAGGTCGTGATCCGGAACATCGACGATGCCGCCATTCGGCGGCTGAAGTCGCGCGCGGCCCGAAAGGGGATCTCGCTCGAACGCGAGCTGAGGACGATCCTCGCGGAAGCCGCGCGCGTGGATCGTACCGACTTTGTCGAGCGGGCGGACGCCTTCAAGCGGAAGCTTGCCGGGCGCCGACACAGCGACAGCACGACCCTGATCAGGAAGGACCGTGACCGTTGATGTTGATCATCGATGCCAGCGTCGCCCTCAAGTGGGTCATCCCGGAGGTGCTGAGCGACAAGGCAGATCGGCTCCGAGCTGGTGACGATGAGCTGCTGGCCCCCGATTTGCTCCTCGTCGAGGTTGCCAACGCCCTGTGGAAGAAGACCGCCGGCCGGGAGATCTCGCCGGCGGAGGCCGACAGAGCGTTCGACCTCGTGAGTGAGAGCGGAATCGATCTGCGCCCGACCGCGCCGTTGCTCACGCGAGCGATGCACATCGCGCGGCGTTTGAACCATCCCGTGTACGACTGCGTGTACCTCGCCCTCGCCGATCGCGAGCACGCGTCCTTCGTCACCGCCGACCGTCGCCTTCTTCGCCGGATTCCCACCCGGACGCTTCAGGTCGCCGTCGTGGATCTCCGAACCTTCTGATCGTTGAACCTCGCGCTGGCGATCGCCGCTCGGTTGACCTCGGTGCCATGTGGCAGTACTGTCCATGCCAGGTTGCACAGGAGGCGCTGAACTACCTGCGCGATCCCCTACACTCCCACTTCAAACGCATCCGGGTGGGCAACCCGGAGGGCTTCCGCTTCGATCCACGCCTGCGGCACCGCTGAGCCGAGCGCCTCGGTGTCCGAGTCTGGAACGATAGAGGCTGAGCGGCGCGATGATGCTCGGGAGCCGGGCCGGCTCGACCCTGGTCAGGGCAACAGGTCGGCGACGGGAATCGAGCTGGCGGGCGCGACGAGAGGCGCCACCGCCGCGGGGGGGCGCAGCGTCTCTACGCGGCGGTAGCGCCAGCCGTAGCGCGCGTCCGACGACGTTTCGGGTTCACGGTGAACCTCGAGCACGTCGTGGACGAGATCGACGATCCAGTAGTCCGCGATCCCAGCCCGGGCATAGAGACTGGCCTTGTACCCACGGTCGATCCGGTAGGAAGCTTCGGCGATCTCGACGATCAGCACGGCGCGCGACGGATGGGCGTCGCGGTACGTGCCTGGATCGCCCGGCACCACGGCGACGTCGGGCTCCGGCTCCGAGTCCGCGTCGAGCGCGAACGGGAGCTGCGAGTCGACCTGCCAGGCGTCGCCGAGCGCTCGGCGAAGCGCCGCCAGCACGCGCCGGATCGCCGTCGCGTGCCGGCTTCCCTGCGGCTCGCGGACCAGGAGCTGGCCGTCGATCAGCTCCAGGCGCTCGCCGGGCTGGAAGACACCAAGCTCGACCAGGCGTTCGTACTCGCCGCGCGTCCAACGCCGGGTTCGGGGCAGAGGGACGACCGTTAAGGCCATCGTGTTCCCGAGGATAACGAGCCGACGCCGCCCGGTCAAACGAGATATTTCTCCCTGTCTACCGGCCTGCTCTCGACCGGGCGAGCCGGACCCAAGGAGGAAACTCATGACCCGACGCGCGCTGCTCCTCGCCCTCGCCTTGACGCTGGCCGCGGCCTCGGTCGCCGGCGCCGCCGACCCCTACCGGATCGGCCTCAGCGCGGCGATCACCGGCCCGGCGGCGGCCGTCTACGCGCCGACCTTCGATGCCTACAAGGCCTACTTCAGGCGGGTGAACGACGCGGGCGGCATCAACGGCCATCCGGTGGAGATCCTGGCCGAGGACGACCGCGGCGAGCCCTCGCGCGCGGCGGCCAACGCCAAGAAGTTCTCCGAGGGCGTGAGCGCCATCGTGGTCGCCTCGATCTCGGCCACCTACAAGCCCCTCATGACGGAGGCCGAGGCCGGCAAGATCCCGCTGCTCTTCGGCGGCGGCGTGTGCCCCAAGGAGGCGTTCCCGCCGGCGCAGCCGCTCATCTTCTGCTCGACCTCGTTCGGCGCCCAGTGGGACAGCCGCTTCGCGGTGCCCTTCATCAAGCAGCAGGCCGTGGACCCGCACGTGAATGTCGGCTTCGTCGCCCAGAACATCCCCATCTCGCAAGGCGAGATGGAGTACGCCGAGCGGCTGGCCCGCGAGCAGGGCCTTCATACCATTCCGGTGGTCGTGGTGCCGGGCGGCACGGCGGACTTCACGCCGTTCGCCTCGCGGCTCAAGGAGGCCGGCGCCGGCTGGGTGCTCTCGTGGGCGCCCTGGCCCGTGCAGATCGGCGTGTTCGAGGCCCTGCACCGGATCGGCTGGACGGGCCACTACCTCCTCTACGCGCATCAGTAGACCCAGGCCGACCTCACGCGGCTCAAGGCGCCGAACCTCTTGGCCTTCGGCGGCAACGCGCTCTTTACTGAGAACTTGCCGATCCACCGCCAGATTACCGAGGCCGTGCGCGGCGTCACCAGCCACCCTGCGGACTTCATGGCCGAGGGCTGGGTGTCCGCCATGGTGCTGGAGGCGGCGCTCAAGCAGTGCGGCTGGCCGTGCGGCAAGGACCGGCTGGCCCAGGCGCTCACCAGCCTGAGCGTGGACACGCGCGGCCTGCGCGGCGGGCCCATCGAGTGGACGGCCGACAACCACTATCGCAAGCAGACGGCCTACAAGGTCTACCGCTGGGACCCGGCGAAGAGCGCCATCGTGAGCGTGGGCGACTGGACGCGGCTTGAGGTGAAGTAGGGTGCAGGCCGCGGCCAGCATAGTCGTTCTGGCTTCGCTCTATGTCCTGCTCGCGGCGGGCTACGTTCTCGTCTACCGGGCGAGCCGCGTGCTGAACCTGGCCCAGGGCGACCTCATGATGCCGAAGAAACGTAAGCCCGCTCGTGGGGCTCCCGGTTGAGTGCCTAGTCGGGGCCTGGCACGCTCTGCGCGAGAACTGTTCGAGGAAGCGATGAGGCTTAATCCCGACGAGCGCGCAACTCTGGTGCGCCTTCTGCTCGAGAGCTTGGACCCTGAGTCCGAGGAAGGCGTTGACGACGCCTGGATGGCCGAAGTTGAGCGCCGAATGGCGGAGCTGGACTCTGGCACGGCCCAACCACTTCCCTGGGACGAGCTGAGAGCGAGGCTGTACCGCCGCTAAATGCCCCAGGCCGCGCGGACGTCTGAGACCGCCCGCCTTGTCACCGCGGGGCGGCTGGGCTACCTTGAGCGGGCCGGATCGCCGGTCGGCGTGCACCCATGACCGCAAGGAGGCGGGTATGAACCGACGGGACTTCCTCAAGCACGGGACCACGGCGGTGGCGGCAGCGAGCGCGCTCGGCGTGCCGGCCGTCCTGAAGGCCCAGGACGCCATCAAGGTCGGCCACATGACCCCGCGCACCGGCTTCCTGGGCCAGCTCGGGGCCTACGCCGTGATGGCGGCCCAGTTGGCGGTGGACGAGGCCAACGCCAAGGGCGGTGTCCTCGGCCGGAAGGTCGAGCTGATCTCCGAAGACACGCCGAACCCCGGGGTGGCGGTGACGAAGGCCCAGAAGCTCATCGAGCGTGACCGCGCCGCCTTCCTGCTCGGAGAGATCTCGTCGGCGTCGGGGCTGGCCATCAGCGAGGTCGCGCAACGGAACAAGATCCTCTACTTCAACACCGGCTGGAACTCCGACGAGGGCCGGGGCGGCCGCTGCCAGCGCTACCTGTTCCACGTCGAAGGCTGCAACACGATGTACACGAAGACGATCGGCCGCTGGCAGGAGCGCAACTTCAAGCTCAAGGAGGCCCGCTGGTACTTCCTCACCGCCGACTACGCGTTCGGCCACGACCTCTACCGGGTCTCGTCGCGGTTCCTCGCCGAGCACGGCGGGACAAACCTCGGCAACGACATGATCGCGACGAACACGCTGGACTATAGCGCCTATATCCTGAAACTGCGGGCGATCAAGCCGGACCTCCTGTACCTGAACCTCGCCGGCACCGACCAGACCACCTTCCTCAAGCAGTACCGCGAGTTCGGCTCGCCCTATCCCGTGGCGGGCGGCGTGATGGACACCGCGCAGTTCTGGGCGGCCGGCATCGACTCGCTCAGCGGCCACTGGCAGAGCCTCTGGTACCACGACCTCCAGGAGCCGGGCTCGCCGGAGTTCACGGCGGCCTTCACCAAGCGCTTCGGCAAGCCCCCCGAGAACCAGGCGTGGGGCGAGTACACGGGGATCAGGGTCGCGCTCCAGGCCATCGCCGAGACCAAGAGCACGCGGAGCCAGGATCTGGTGGCGTACTTCGAGAAGGGCGCCAAGTTCGACGTCCTCAAGGGGCGGGAGGCCTCGTTCCGCGACTGGGACCACCAACTGCTCCAGACCATGTACGTGGTGAAGGTGAAGGACAAGGCCAAGATGCGGGACCAGTGGGACATCTTCGACATCGTCGAGGCCCAGCCCGCCAAGGGCGACGCGCTCGAGCTGATCCAGCCCACCAAGGCCGAGAACTCCTGTACCATGCCGGCGCTCTAGCGATTATCCTCGAGCACATCGCGAACGGGCTCCTCGTCGGCTCGTATTACATCACGCTGGCGCTGGGGCTCTCGCTGATCTTCGGCATCGCTGGGGTCATCAACCTCGCCCACGGCGCCTTCTACGCGCTGGGCGCCTACTTCGCCATCGAGGTCCAGCGCCACCTGGGCTATGGCCCCGCGCTCGTCCTCTCGCCGGTCCTGGTGGCGCTCGTGGGGATGGCGGTGGAGACGGTGTTCCTTCGCCGCCTCTACCGGGGCGACCCCCTGCTCGGCCTGCTCTTCACGTTCGGCCTGGCCATGGTCGGCGAGCAGGCCATCCGGATCGTGTGGGGCGCCACCGGCCTGCCCTTCGAGATCCCGCCCGCCCTCCGCGGCTTCGTCGCCGCCGGCGACTTCGTGTACTCGCGCTACCGGCTCTTCGCGCTGGCGGTGACCGCGCTCGTCATCGTCGCCCTGTGGCTGATTCTCGAGAAGACGCGCTACGGGATGATCGTGCGGGCCGGCACGCGCGACCCCGAGATGGTGCGCGCGAGCGGGATCAGCCTGGGGCCGGTGCTCACCGCCGTCTTCGGCGCCGGCGTCGCCCTCGCCGGCCTGGCCGGCGTGCTGTCGGCCCCCCTCGCCGGCATCCATCCCGCGATGGGAACCGACATCGGCACCGCCGCCTTCGTCGTGGTGGTCATCGGCGGGCTCGGCAGCTTCTGGGGACCCATCGTCGGCGGCCTGCTCGTCGGCGTGATCCGCAGCCTGACGGTGCTCTTCTGGCCGCCGGCCGCCGAGGCCTCGATGTTCGCCCTGATGGCGCTGGTGCTGCTGCTCCGGCCCCGCGGCCTGCTCGGCGAGCGCTGGGCGCAGTTCGAATGACACCGTCCTGGCGCCACCCGCTGGCCATGTTCGGCCTCGGCCTCGTCGTGCTGCCGCTCGTCGTCCCCTGGTTCGGCACGACGGTGTCGGTGGCCACGGAGATCGCGATCTTCGCCCTCATCGGGCTGGGCTTCAACCTGCTGCTGGGCTACACGGGCCTCGCGTCGTTCGGTCACGGCGTCTTTGTGGGGCTCGCGGCCTATGCGACGGCGCTGACGCAGATCCACCTCGTGAAGGGGCTGTGGACCCCGCTCGCGGTCGGCGCCGGCGTCGCCGTCGGGCTGGGCGCCGTCCTCGGCTTCCTCATCCTCCGGCGCCGCGGCGTGTACTTCTCGCTCCTCACGCTCGCGTTCACCCAGATGTTCTTCTATGTCGTCTACCGTTGGACGGCGGTGACGGGGGGCGAGAGCGGGCTCGGTGGCATCGTGCGCCCGTCGCTGCTCGGCGTGGACCTGGGCTCCCAGGTCATCTACTACTACGTGGCGGCCGCGGCGGTCTTCGCCGGCGCCCTCTTCGTGTGGCGCCTCGTGCACGCGCCGTTCGGCACCGTGCTCCAGGCCATTCGAGAGAACGAGCAGCGGGCCGTCTTCCTCGGCTACCCCACCCGGCGCTACAAGTGGGGCGCGTTCGTCCTGTCGGCCGGGATCGCCGGCGTCGCCGGGGGACTCTATTGCTTCCTGAAGCAGTTCGTCTTCGCCGACCTCGTGCACGTCACGATGTCGGGCGAGATCATGGCCATGACGCTCGTGGGCGGGATGCGCCACTTCCTCGGCCCGGTGGTGGGCGCGGCCTTCTTCGTCGTGTTCCGGGAGATCCTCACCAGCTACACCGACAACTGGCTCCTCTACTTCGGCCTGCTCTTCATGGCCTTCATCCTCTTCTCGCCCGACGGCATCCTCGGGATCGTCCGCCGCCTGATCAGTCTCGCGCGGCCCGAGGCGACCGCGTTGGCGGCGATGGCGGCACGGCTCGTCCCGGCGCCGGCCGGCGACGGCGCGCTGCCGGCGGGTCGGGTCCGCCCCCGCCCGGGCGAGGTGCTCGTCGAAGCGCGGGGGCTGACCAAACGCTTCGGGGCGGTCGCCGCGGTAGACGGCGTGGACCTCGACATCCGCGCCGGTGAGCTGCGGGCCCTGATCGGCCCGAACGGCGCGGGGAAGACGACGCTATTCAACCTCGTCTGCGGGCTGGTGCCGCCCGATTCGGGCGCCGTCCGCGTGCTGGGAACGCCGGCGACCGGGCGGCCGCCGCACGAGATCGTGGCGCTGGGCCTGGGGCGCTCGTTCCAGATCGTCTCCGTCTTCCAGGAGCTGACGGTGGCCGAAAACATTCGCCTGGCCGTCCAGGCGCGCAGTCCCCGGCGCTTCGACCCCTGGCGCAACGCGCTGGCCATCGAGGAAATTTCCGCCGAGACGCGGGACATCGTCCGCCTGGTCGGGCTCGAGGGCGTGGAGGCCGCGCCGGCCTCGAGCCTCTCCTACGGCGGCCAGCGGCTGCTGGAGATCGGGATCGCGCTGGCGACGCGGCCGACCGTCCTGCTGCTGGACGAGCCGCTGGCCGGGCTCTCCACCGCGGAGCGGGAGCGGGTGGCGGCGTTCATCAAGACACTCGCGCGTTCGGTGACCGTCGTCCTGATCGAGCACGACATCGACCGGGTCCTCGCGCTCAGCGACCGGATCACCGTCCTCCATCTCGGGCGCGTCATCGCCGACGGCACGCCCGCCGCGATCCAGACCCATCCGGAGGTGCGCGCCGCGTATCTCGGCGGGCGGGAGACCCCGCCGGCGGCGGCGGAGCCACGCACGGCCGCCACCGAGCCGCTCATGACGGTGGACCGGGTGGACACCTTCTACGGCAAGAGCCACGTGCTCCACGGGGTCTCGCTCGAGGTGCGGGCGGGAGAGATCGTGGCCCTGCTCGGACGCAACGGCGCGGGCAAGACCTCCACGCTCAACACGATCATGGGGCTCCGGCCGCCGCGCCACGGAAGCATCCGGTTCCGGGGCCTCGAGATCGCGGGCCACTCGCCCGAGGCCGTCGCCCGCCTGGGGATCGGGCTGGCGCCCCAGGGGCGGCGCGTGTTCCCCAACCTGACGGTGGCCGAGAACCTCGCCATCGGCGAGATGGGACGCGATGGCCATCGCCGGGCGCGCTGGGACGAGGCGCGGGTGCTCGAGCGTTTCCCTCGGCTGCGCGAGCGGTGGCGCGCCCGAGCCGACACGCTCTCCGGGGGCGAGCAGCAGATGCTGGCCATCGCCCGCGCGCTGATCGGCAACGTCGAGCTGCTGCTGCTCGACGAGCCCTTCGAAGGGCTGGCGCCGGCCGTCGTCCGCGAGGTCTACACGCTCGTCCAGGGGTTGCGGGGCGAGACCGCCATCCTCCTCGTCGAGCACAATCTCGATCTCGCCCTGGCCCTGGCCGACCGCGTGTACGTTCTCGACCGCGGCAGCGTCACGCACGAGGGCCCGGCCCGCGCCCTGCTCTCGGACTTCGACCTGCGCCGCCGGGTCTTGTGGTTTTAGCGCTCGAGTGCAGGGTGCGCAAGGCGATCGGCGATCAGCTCAGACGGGTGCCTGCACGTCAAGGTCAGCGCGCTTGGCGGCAAGGGCGAGGCGGCGATCGTACGTGACCAGGGCAGCCAGATCCTCACGAAGGGCGAGCGCAGTGGCGAGGTGGATCGCGTCAAGGGTTCTCACGGTCGGAGGATCGATCGCGGCCGCGGCGGCCAGAGCCCGCCGGTCGATGTCCACAAGAGCGACCCGAGCGAGGATCTCGCGAGCTCGCCGGCGCGCGGCCGCTCCGAGCCTCGCCCGGCGCAAGGCGCGGGGCACCTCAGCAAGGACGAGGGCGCTCGACACCCGATCGGGGCGTTCTCGGAGGAATTCCAGGAGCGCCGCAGATTCCGGCTCGCGGACGACGAGCTTCACCAGCGCCGACGCGTCGAGATACACCAGCCTCACGAATGCTCTTCACGAAGCTTTGCCAGTGCCCGACTGGCGCGACGCGATGGGCGCTTGCCCAGAGGCTCACCCAGGGCCAGCAGGTCGCCGGCGGCCGGTGTGGCTCGCCCGGCGGCGATGAGGCGGTCGAGGGCCGTGGATTTTGCGCCGGCCGGCGCCAGGACCGCCACGCGCTGTCCCCGCTCTCTGACTTCCAAGGTCTCGCCCTTCTTGACGCGCCTCAGGTAAACGCTCAAGTTCTGTCTCAGTTCGCGGACCCCCACATCCCCCTTGGGGTAACGCATGTAGCACATGGTAGCACATCACGATGACCTGGATGCCCATCAGGCACTGTGGCACCATCGCCCAGTATGGCTTACGGCAGCGGCGCCTTCCGCACCTCCTACGCCCGTGACATGGCGCTGATGGACAGCCGCCCCCGCTGGGTGACGCTCGTTCTCTTCGCGATGGCGCTGCTGGCGCTGCCCGCCGTGGCCTCGCGCTTCGTGCTGGAGCTGGTCTCGCAGGCGGCGCTGGCCGCCGTCGGGGCGCTGGCCCTGAACCTTCTCACCGGCATGGTACGGCTACGTGCTGGAGCACGGCCGCGTAGTCTACGACGGGACCGCGCAGCACCTTCGCGAGAACGAGGACGTCCAGGAGTTCTATCTGGGGCTCACGCGCGAGCGCGCCGCCAAGTCCTACCGCGACGTCAAGCAGTACCGGCGCCGGCGGCGGTGGTTCGGGTGAGCCCGACCCTGGTGACGAGCGGCCCCATGAGCGCCACGCTCGAGATCGAGCGCCTCTCGGTGAGCTTCGGCGGCCTCCGCGCTGTCGATCGGGTCTCGCTGGGCTGCGCCGGGGCGACGATCACCGCGCTAGTCGGCCCCAACGGCGCCGGCAAGACGACGGTTCTCAACGCGCTGGGCGGGTTCGTGCCGGCGAGCGGCGGACGGATGGCGCTGGACGGCCAGAACGTCGCGGGCCTGGCGCCCCACGAGATCGCCCGGCGCGGCGTGGCCCGCGCCTTCCAGTTCGTCGAGCTGTTCCGTCACATGACGGTGCTCGACAACCTCATGCTGGGCCGGCACCTGCACATGCGGGCGGGCCTGCTGGCCGGCGCCCTCTTCTTCGGCCGCTCCCGCCGCGAGCAGGTGGCCCACCGCGAGCGCGTGGAGGGGATCGTCGACTTCCTGGAGCTGCGGCGCTACCGCAAGCAGCCGGTGGCCGGGTTGCCGTTCGGCATCCAGAAGATGGTCACGCTGGGGCGCGCGCTGGCCATGGAGCCGCGGCTCTTGCTGCTCGACGAGCCTTCGAGCGGACTGAACCGTGACGAGAAGGAGCACTTCGCCCGGTTCCTGCTGCGCATCAAGCACGAGCTGGGCGTCACCGTCTTGTGGGTGGAGCACGACCTCGAGATGGTGGGCGACTTGGCCGACCGCGTGGTGGTGCTGGACTTCGGCCAGAAGATCGCCGACGGTGAGCCGGGCCGGGTGCTGCGCGAGCCGAAGGTCGTGGAAGCGTACCTCGGGCGGGCCCGGCCCGAGGCGAGTGGTTGCATTACAATACCGCCTCGATGAGCGCACGGCTCGGCGTCGACGTGGGGGGCACCTTCACGGACCTGGCGCTGTGGGACGCCGCCACCGGGCACGTGGCCGTCCTGAAGATCCCCTCGGTGCCCGGCGACCCCGCCGAGGGGATCCTCGAGGGCATTCGGGCCATCGGGGCCCGCCAGGGCGTGCCTCCCGGGGCGCTGCGCTTCGTGGCCCAGGGCACGACCGTCGCCACCAACGCGCTCCTGGAGCGGCGAGGGGCGCGGACGGCGCTCGTCACCACGCGGGGGTTTCGCGACCTGCTGGAGATCGCGCGACAGAAGCGGCCGGACCTTTACGACCTGCAGGCCGACAAGCCGCCTCCGCTCGTCCCCCGGCATCTGCGGCTCGACGTGCACGAGCGGCTCCTCGCCGATGGCACGGTCATCGAGAAGCTCCGGCCGGATGAGCTGGCCAGCGTGCTGGATGCGCTCGCGAAAGCCGACGGCGAGGGCCGGGAGCCCGAAGCGCTGGCCGTGTGCTTCCTCTACAGCTTCCTCGATCCCACGCACGAGCGGCAGGTGGCGGCGCAGGTGCGCGAGCGCTTTCCCCACTGGTATGTTTCGCTGTCCTCGGACGTCTCGCCCGAGTTCAGGGAGTACGAGCGGTTGTCCACCACCGTGCTGAACGCCTACCTCGGTCCGCTGATCAGCGGCTACGTCCGCCGGTTCGACGGCGAGGTGCGCCGGCTGGGGGTGCCGGTCGCGCCCTATATCAACCAGTCCAACGGCGGGATCATTTCGGTCGCTGCGGCGACGTCCCACCCGGTGCGGACGCTGCTGTCGGGGCCGGCCGCCGGCGTCATGGGGGCGGCCTGGGTGGCGCGCCATGCCGGCATCGACTCGCTCATCACGTTCGACATGGGCGGCACCTCCACCGACGTCGCGCGCGTGGATCAGCACCAGCCCGTCGTGGCCGCCGAGCGATCGGTCGCCGGGTATCCCGTTCGCATCCCGGCGCTCGAGATCGAGAGCGTGGGGGCCGGCGGCGGCTCGATGGCCTGGGTGGACTCGGCCGGCGCGCTCAAGGTGGGGCCCGAGAGCGCGGGCGCGCATCCGGGGCCGGCGTGCTACGGCCGGGGCGGAACCCGGCCGACCGTGACCGACGCCAACGTCGTGCTCGGACGTCTGAGCGCGACGCACCTGCTCGACGGCGGTATGAAGCTGGCGCCGGAGTTGGCCACCCGCGCCATCGAGAGCATCGCCGCCGCGCTCGAGCTCGCCCCGGTCGAGGCCGCCCGCGGCATCATCTCCGTCGTGCAAGCCAACATGCTGGCGGCGATGCGCGTCGTCTCGGTCCGCAAGGGCTACGACCCGCGCACCTACACGATGCTGGCGTTCGGCGGCGCCGGCCCGCTGCACGCGGCCGCCCTGGCCCGCGCCCTCGGTGTTCGCCAGGTGCTCGTTCCGCCGGCGCCGGGGATCCTGTGCGCGTTCGGTCTGCTCGTCGAGCCCCTCCGGCTCGACCTCGTGCGCACGCGGGTGCAGCCTCTGGCGTCCCTGACCCGTGACGAGATCGAGCGCCAGATCGAGCCCATGGAAGCCGAGGCGCTGGCCTGGCTCGAGCGGGAATCGGTGCCGCCCTCGCGCCGGCGGCTCCACCGGGCCTTCGACATGCGCTACCTCGGCCAGAACTTCGAGCTGACCGTGGCCGCCCCCCCGGAGCCGGGGGGCGACGCGCTCAGCGCGCTGCGCCGCGCCTTCCTCACCGAGCATGAGCGGGTCTATGGCTACGCGGCCGCCGGCGAGGCGGTCCAGGTGGTCGCGCTTCGGGTGACCGCCCTCGGCGAGCCCGAGCCGCTGGCGCCTCCGCGGCTGGGGCGGGCCAGCGGACCGCAGCCCGACGAAGCCCGGACCGGCGAGCGCGCGGTCTACTTCGAGGAGTCACGCGGGTTCGCGCCCACCCCAATCTATCGCCGCGAACGATTGCTGGCCGGGCATCGGCTGACCGGTCCCGCCATCGTGGAGCAGATGGACTCCACGACGGTCATCCTTCCCGGCCAGACCGCGCTCGTGGACGACCACGCCAACATCTTGATCCTGACCGACGGCACCCGCGAGGGGGCGAACGGATGATGGATCGCATCACGCTCGAGGTCATCGGCAGCGCACTCCTGTCCATCGCCGAGGAGATGGGCGAAGCGCTGATCAAGGCCTCGTACTCCTCGAACATCAAGGAGCGGCAAGACTGCTCGACGGCGGTGTTCAACCTCGCCGGCGAGGTCGTCGCCCAGGCCGAGCACATCCCGATGCACCTGGGATCGCTGATCATGATCGTCCAGGAGGTCCTCAAGCGCTATCCGGTCCGCGAGCTCCGGGCCGGCGACGTCTTCATCGGCAATGACCCGTATACCGGCGGCAGTACCCACCTGCCCGACATCACGGTGGCCTCGCCCGTGTTCCACGGGGGCGAGCCCGTCGGGTTCGTCGCCAACATCGCGCACCACGCCGACGGCTCCGGCCGCGAGACGCGGAGCATCTGGGACGAGGGACTCCGCATCCCCCCGATCCGCGTCGTCGAGGCCGGCGTCCTGCGCGAGGACGTCATGGAGCTGCTGCTCCTGAACTTCCGGCTGCCGCGCGAGCGCCGGGGCGACTTCCGCGCGCAGTTCGCCGCCAACCGGATCGGCGCCCAGCGGCTCGCTGAGCTGCTCGAACGCTACGGCCGGCCGACGTGCCTGGCGGCCATGAAGGAGCTTCTGGCCTACGGCGAGCGCAAGATCCGGGCCGCGCTGCGGAGCCTCCCCGGCGGCGTCTACGCCTTCGAGGACTGGATGGACGACGACGGCGCCGGCGGGCCGCCGGTGCCGATCCGCGTGCGCATCACGATCGCCGGCGAGCAGATTTCGCTCGACTTCGCCGGGACCGGCCCCCAGGTGCCGGGCGACATCAACGTCGTCTACCTGGCGCTGGTAGCGACCGTGTATTACGCGCTCAAGGCGCTGCTCGACCCCACCATCCCGGCCAACGGCGGGTTCTACCGCGCCATCCGCGTCGAGGCGCCGGAGGGCTCGATCGTCAACGCCCAGCCGCCGGCGCCGGTGGCCTGGCGCACGCAGACCTGCCAGCGGATCGCCGACGTCGTCTTCGGAGCGCTGGCCCCGGCGCTGCCCGCCCGGGTGATCGCGGCCACCAACGGCGCGAACTCGGCCTGGGTGTTCAGCGGCACCGATCGGCGCGGCCAGTACTACGTCTACCTCGAGACGATCGGCGGGGGCTCGGGCGCGCGCGCGACCAAGGACGGGCTCGACGGGGTCCAGGTGCACATCACGAACACCTCGAACCTGCCGGTGGAGTGCCTGGAGATGGAGTATCCGCTCCTCGTCGAGGAGTACTCGCTGGTCCAGGACTCGGGCGGCCCCGGACGCTTCCGCGGTGGGCTCGGCCTGCGCCGCACGATCCGCGTGCTCGGGACCGAGGTGACGTTCCTGGGCACGCTCGACCGCGAGCGCTTCGCGCCCTGGGGGCTGTTCGGCGGCTCCGACGGCGGCCGCGGCGGGGTCGTCCTGAATGCCGGGCGGCCCGGCCAGCGCATGCTCGGCTCGAAGGTGGCCGGGCTGTCGCTGAGGGAGGGCGATACGGTGACGATCGTCACGCCCGGCGCGGGCGGCTACGGCTCTCCAGCCGAGCGCGAGAGCGCCCTGCTCGCGCGCGATCTCCGCGAGGGCAAGGTCTCGCCCGCCGTGGCCCGCGAGGTCTATCAGGCGTGACGGCGATGACCCGCGACGTCAGTTCCCCCGCATGGTGGTCGGCAGCCACACCGCGAGCTGGGGAAAGGCCATGACCAGCGCGATCCCGAGCATGTAGACGAGGACGAAGGGCATGACGCCCAGCCACACGTCCATGATCGTCCCCGGGGCCTGGCCCTCGGGCCCCGCCTTCCGAAAGGCCTGGATGACGTAGAGATTCAGCCCCTCGGGTGGAGAGATCAGCGCCGCCTCGGTCAGCATCACCGCGAGGACGCCGAACCACACGAGATCGATGTTCTGAGATTTCAATATCGGCAGGAGCACCGGGATCGTGGTGACCATCATCGAGAAGCCGTCCATGAACGTTCCCAGGATCAGGTAGAGCACGACGATGGCGGCGATCGTCATGGCTGGCGTCAGATTCATGGCGGCGACGGCCTTGGAGACCGCGTAGGGGATACCGAGGAGGGCCAGCGAGGAGTTGAGAATGAAGGCGCCGGTGAGGATCAGCATGACCACCGCCGTGCTACGGGCGGTAGACAGGAACGACGCCTTCAGCATCGCCGGGCTCACACGCCTGGCCAGGAGCGCGAGCGCGAACGCGCCGGTCACGCCGAAGGCGGCCGACTCGGTGGGGGTGGCCACGCCGAGGTAGAGCGTCCCCAGGACGAGGAAGATCAGGATGGCCGTCGGGAGCATGTGCAGGAGGCCGCGCAGCATGACCGACCACGGGGCGGCGGGCTCGCGGGGCGCCAGGGTCGGGCGCACCACGGCGATGCCGAAGATCAACAGCATCATCAAGAACGCCACCAGGATCCCGGGCACGATGCCGGCGATGTAGAGCCGCCCGATCGAGACCTCCATGAGCACGCCGTAGACGATGAAGGCGATGCCGGGCGGGATGAGGTTGCCGAGGGCGCCGCCCCCGGCAAGCGATCCGAGCACCAGCCGCTCGTTGTATCCGCGCGTCCGGAACGACGGCAGAGCCACCGAGCCGATGGTGGCGGCGGTGGCGACGCTCGAGCCAGACACGGCTGAGAAGACGGCACAGGCGGCGATGTTGCTGTGGAGCAGCCCCCCGGGGATCGGCGAGACCCAGTGCGCCAGCACACGGTAGAGCCGGTCAGACTCGCCGCTCCGCAGCAGCAGCTCACCCATCAGGAGGAAGAGGGGGATCGCCACCAGTACGAAGTTGGTATTGGTGTTCCAGGCGATCAGCCCGGCGAGGTCCCACAGGGGGCGGTCCCCGAAAATCGAGAGCATCGAGAGCCCGAGCAGCCCGAGCGACGCGGCGACGTGGAGCCCCAGCAGGAATGCCGTGAGCATCACCACCGCCGCCACGCCGAGGGCGAAGAAGCCCACGCGATCCCCGGTTCAGAGCCCTTCGGTCAGGTCGGCGATCTGGAGGGTGTCGAACTCCGCCAGGCGCCCCTGGCGGATGGACTCGAGCACCCCGACGAGGAAGATCACGGCGCCGTGCAGGGCCAGGAGGCTGAAGCCGATCGCCAGGGTGCCTTGGGGCACGAAGAGCGGGGTCCGGAGGAAGCTCATCGCCCGGGCGTCCATCGTGTAGGACTCGATGGCCAGCTTCCACACGTAGAAGGCGATGATCGATGCGAACACGCTCAGGGCGGCGAGTGCGGCGTAGTTCAGGACGGCTCGGGCCCACGGCGGGATGTGGGGCATGAGGACGTCGATCCGGACGTGGGCGCCGGTGGTGAGGGCGAAGGCGAGCGCCAGCATGCCGCCGAAGAGGAGCGCGTAGCCGCCGAACTCGTCGGTTGCTTTCGACGAGACGTGGAAGAAGCGACGCCCGACGACGTCGACGGTGATGAAGAAAGACGCCAGCAGCAGGACCGCGCCGGCGACGGAGGCCAGCGCGGTCGCGACGGAATCCAGGAGGCGTAGCGCGTGGCGCGCCGCCCGGAGGACGGCGCCGAGCAGCTCCCGCCCGCCGACGGCAGGCGCGGAACGGCCCGGCGCCGGGTGAGCCCGATCCGTCAAGGGATCGTGAAACCGCTGTACGGAGCGAGGTACTGGTTGAAGACCCCCTTCGCGTCGGGTCCGGCGCGCTGGACCCAGCTCGGCACAACAGTCTTGCTGACCGCCTCCTTGACCGCGGCGGCCATGGCCGGAGAGAGCGGGATCCACTCCATTCCTTTCTCCTTGTTGCGATCCACGCCCTCCGCGGTCGTGCGGCGTCCGACCTCCCAGCCCTTTTCGGTGAACTCCTCGCCCAGCTTCCGGAGGGTGGCCTGGAGTTCCGGCGTGAGCTTGTCCCAGGTTCGCTTGCTCACGACGAAGGTGCCGGCGACGGGCCCGTGGGCGACGTCGACCAGATACTTCGTTACCTCAAACCATTTCACCCCCCACCCCGAGTACGTGCCGGTGAAGCCGGCATCCACCGTGCCCCGCTCGAGGGCGGTGTAGACTTCCGCGAACGCGAGGGACACGGGCTCCATCCCGAGGGCGCGGGCGAACTCCGTCTGGGCGGTGCCGTAGACCCTGACCTTGAGGCCTTTGAGGTCGGCCGGGGTCCGCACCGGCTTTCGGCTGAAGATGACCTGGTGCGGCCAGAGATACCCGCCCAGCACCGCGCCGCCCAGCTTGTCCTCTTGCTTCTGGAGCACGGCCATGTACGCGGCGTGAGCTTTCACCGAGGTCTCGAAGTCCTTGAACAGCCCGGGCAGGTCGACCCCCTCGACGATGGGGACATCGCCCGCGACGTAGGTCGGAAGCACGTCGCCGATGTCGACGAGCCCCGCCCGCATGACGCGGACCAGCTCGAAGCCAGTGAGCCCGAGTTCCGGCAGGCTCACGACTTCCAGCTTGACCTGGCCTTTGGTGCGCTTGTCCAGCTCGTCCGCCAGCCAGGTCCACAGCTGGAACTGCGGCAGCGGCCGGCTGGTGGCGACCGCCTTCCATTTTGTCTGCGCCACGCCCGCATCGGACACGGCCAGCACGGCGATCGATGCCAAAACGACAGCGAGGAGCCACTTGACCCTCATCGCGTGCCCTCCTCTCGATGGCGAAGGTGGTTGAGACCTCACGGAAGCGTGATGCCGCTGTGCGGCGCCAGGTACTGGTTGAAGACGGCCTTGCCGTCGGGGCCAGCGCGCTTGAGCCAGTTCGGCAGCACAACCTTCAGCAGAGTGTCCCTGGACGCCGCCGCCATCGCGGGGGTGGCGGGAATGAACTCCATGCCCTTCTCACGGTTCTTGTCGATCCCCTCCCGGTCCGTGCGCCGGCCGATCTCCCAGCCCCTCTGGCTGAACTCCTCGCCGAGCTTGGTGAGGGTCCCGCGCGTCTCCGGCGAGAGCCGGTCCCAGGTCCGCTTGCTCACGACGAGGACGCCGGAGTTGGGCCCGTGGTTGACGTCGACGATGTACTTGGCCACCTCGTAGAGCTTCACCGCAAACGCCGGGTAGCTGCCGGTCATGGCGGCGTCGACGGTGCCGCGCTCGAGCGCGGTATAGACCTCGGCGAAGGCGATGGCCACCGGCTCCATCCCGAGCGCCCGCACGAAGTCCGTGTCGCCGGCGCCGTAGACCCGGATCTTGAGACCCTTGAAGTCCGCTGGGCTGCGGATCGGCTTGCGGCTGATGATGTACTGGCCGGGCCAGAGGTAGCCGCCCAGGACCACGCCGCCGAGCTTGTCCTCGTACTTCCGGACCGCCTCGAGGAAGCCGGCGTGCGCCTTCACCGAGGCGTCGAAGTCGGGGTAGAGCGCGGGGAGATCGACGGCCTCCACCACGGGGACATCCCCGGCGATGAAGGCGAGGATCACGTCGGCGAAGTCCACGAGCCCGGCTCGCGTCACGCGCACCAGCTCGAAGCCGGTGAGCCCCAGCTCGGGCAGGCTGACGACCTCGCCCTTGATCTGTCCGTTGGTCCGCCTGTCCAGCTCCTCCGCGAACCACTCCCACACCGCGAACTGCGGCGTGGGCCGGCTGGTCGCCACGCCTTTCCACTTCTGCTGAGCGAGCGCCGTGTCGAATCCGGCCACCAGCGCCAGCGCCGCGACACCGACGGCCACGAGCCACCGTACGGTCATAGTCCGTTCCTCCTTCCTGAAGATGAATGCCGGCGAGTGTAGCACTGCTTCGGCGAGAAGTCGGGGGCTCCGGCACGATATAATCCCCGCCCACAGGGAGGGCCACCCATGCGACATGTCGTGCGACGCGGCGAAGGCGAGCGCCTCTGGATCGGCAAGGGCGGTGATCGACCGGTAGAAATCCTCGTCGAGCCCGCCACAACGGGGACCGCGGCGTTCACCATGGGCGTACAGAACTTGCCCCCGGGCAGCCAGGTCCCGCTCCACCAGCACCCGGAGGAGGAGATCCTCTTCTGCTATAGCGGTCGGGCCCGCATCACCGTGGCCGGCGTGACCCACGAGGTGGGCCCCGAGACGGCGGTCTTCATCCCGGGGGACACCTACCATTCGATCGAGAATGTCGGGACCGAGGAGTTCCGCATGACCTTCACCCTCTCGCCGGCGGGCTACGAGAAGGTCTTCCGCGAGATGGCGCGGAGCCAAACCGAACACCCGCCGGTGTCGGCGTAGCCGAGGGAGGCAACGATGCAGACCAGTGACTCGCGGTCGCGGAGAACCTGGGTGGTGGCGCTCGTGGCGGCCGCCCTCGTCGGTCTCACCGTTGGCTTCGCCGGTGTCGCCCGCTCGCAGGTGACCGAGGTGCGGATCGGCGTGACGCTGCCGCTGACCGGGCCGGCGGCCGAGGCCGGCGTGGCCATGCGCCAGGCGATGGAAATGGCCGAGGAGGAGATCAACGCCAAGGGCGGCGTGAAGCTCGGGGACCGTCCGACACGCCTCAAGGTCCTCTTCGAGGACAACCAGTCCAAGCCGGAGGTGGGCGTCAGCGGCGCCGAGAAGCTGGTCACGCGGGACAAGGTCCAGTACCTCGTCAGCGACGCCTTCCACAGCAGCGTGACCATGGCCACCATGGAGCTGGCGCCCAAGTACAGCATCCCCGTGGTCAGCGCCCAGCCGGTGAGCGAAGAGATCGTCAAGAAGGTGCTCTCCAACAAAGAGCGGTACCGCTACTTCTGGAAAAGCGACTTCGGCAGCACCGCCTACGCGAACGCGGTCTTCGGCACGGTGCAGTGGCTGATCGGCAAGCAGCAGTTCGCGGCGAAGACGAAGACGGTGGCGTTCCTGGTGGAGGATACCGATTACGGGCGCTCCAACGCCGAGCGCGCCAAGGAGCTGTTCCAGGCGATCGGCTGGCGCCCGGTGGCGACGGAGACAGTCCCCATCGGGCACACGGACTTCTATCCGCAGCTCGGCAAGATCCGCGCCGAGAACGCGGACGTCCTCATGACCGTGTTCACCGCCCTCTCCTCCGGCGTGGCGCTGGCCAAGCAGTTCTCCGAGCTCGGGGTGAAGGCGCTGCACATGGCCATCTACTATCCGATCCGCCCGGAGTTCATCCAGCAAGCCGGGCGCGCGTCGGAAGGGTTGCTGTGGGCGCCGCTGGCGTTCGACCCCGACGCGGTCGCGCACCAGAAAGAGTTCGGCCAGAAGATCCGGGCGAAGTTCAAGGTCATCCCGACCTCCGACCACGGCTATGGCTACGACTCCATCTACAACGCGGTGGACGCGATGGAGCGGGCGGGATCGGTGGAGCCGGCCAAGGTGATCGCCGCCGTCGCCACGACAGATCGCAAGGGGATCATCGGCCGCTATCAGTTCGATCAGCGGCTTCAGCAAGGGAAGGACGGCCCCGACTTCATCCCCGTTCCCACGGCGCAAATCCAGAACGGCAAGAACGTGATCGTCTGGCCGGAGGCGATGGCCGCCGGCAAGTACGTGCCGCAGCCCGGGATCAAGTAGCCGCGCGGCGCGTGGGCGAGCCCATCCTTGAAGCCCACGGCGTCCGCAAGCGCTTCGGCGGCATCGCGGCGCTGGGTGGGGTCAGCCTCGCCCTGGCGCCGGGCGAGATCCTGGGGCTGATCGGCCCCAACGGCGCCGGCAAGACAACGCTGTTCAACGTGCTCGCCGGCGTCTATCGCCCCGACGCCGGCACTGTCCGCTTCCACGGGCGTGACGTCACGCGGCTCCGGCCCCACCTGCGCTGTCGCCTGGGCCTGGCCCGGACCTTCCAGCTCACCAAGCCATTCCTCGGTCTCACCGTGCTCGAGAACGTCACGATCGGCGCGTACTACGGCCGGAAGACCGGAGGGCCGGGTCTGGCTGAGGCGAGGGCGCGCGCCGAGCAGGCGCTGGAGCGAGTCGGGCTGGCGGGCAAGCGGGACGCTCTGGCCAGCACGCTCACCGTCGGCGAGCGCAAGCGGCTCGAGCTGGCCCGAGCGGTCGCGACCGAGCCCGCCGTCCTCCTGCTCGACGAGGTCGTGGCCGGGCTCTCCTCAGTCGAGGTCGGCGAGATGATGGACATCATCCGGTCGATCTCGGCGCGCGGCGTGACGGTCCTCATGGTGGAGCACGTGATGCGGGCGGTGATGGGCATCTCGCAGCGGATCGTCGTGCTCCACCAGGGCCAGCTCCTGGCCGAGGGGGCGCCCGCCACCATCGCGACCCACCCCGAGGTGGTCGCCGCCTATCTCGGGAGCGCCGCCGCGCTCGGCGACCTTTCCCCTCCGGCCCATGCTTGACGTTCAGCGTCTCGACGTGTTCTACGGGGACGTCCAGGTCGTCTGGGACCTCTCCTTCAGCGTGCAAGACGGCGAGATCGTCACCCTGCTCGGCGCCAACGGGGCCGGAAAGAGCACGACGCTCAAGACGCTCTCGGGGCTCCTGCGCCCCCGCCGCGGGCGGATCCTCTTCGACGGCGTGCCTCTCGAGCGGCTCGCCGCCTACGAGATCGTGGCCCGGGGCGTGGCGCAGGTGCCGGAAGGGCGGCGCCTCTGGCCGGGGATGACGGTGGTCGAGAACCTCCTGCTCGGCGCCTATCCTCGCGCCGCGCGCCAGGGGGTGGAGGCCGCCCTCGAGCGCGTCCTCACGCTCTTCCCCGCGCTCGCCGAGCGGCGGCGCCAGCTCGCGGGGACGCTCTCGGGCGGCGAGCAGCAGATGGTGGCCATCGGACGGGCGCTGATGGCCCGGCCACGGCTGCTCATGCTCGACGAACCCTCCCTCGGCCTGGCGCCGAAGATCGTCGAGAGGATCTTCGGGGTGGTGCAGGACATCCGGCGTCAGGGCGTGACCGTCCTCCTGGTCGAGCAGAACGCCCACCTGGCCCTCAGCGTCGCCGACCGCGCGTACCTGCTCGAGACTGGCCGGCTCGTGCTGAGCGGCGCCGGGCGGGACCTTCTGGCCGACGCCGAAGTCCGTCGCGCCTACCTCGGGATCTGAGGCGGCCGTGAGGGTCGGCCTCATGATCGAGCAGCTCTTCAACGGCCTCGTCTCGGGCGCCGTGTACGCGCTGATGGCCAGCGGCCTCAGCCTCATCTGGGGCACGCTGAAGATGCTGAACTTCGCTCATGGCGAGTTCTACATGCTGGGCGGCTTCGGCGTCTACCTCGGCCTGCTACTGGCGGGGTTCTCGCCGCTGCTGGCCGTGCCACTGGCCATGCTCGGCGCCGGCGTCGTCGGCATCGTCGCCGGGCGTCTCGTGATCCATCCGCTCCTCGACCAGCCGGGCTGGGACGTCAGCCCGGTCATCGCGACGCTCGGCCTGTCGATCCTGTTCCAGAACCTGGCCCTGCACCTCTGGGGCGAGCGCTTCAAGAACATCCCGTATTACATCGAGGGCGGCGTGGATCTGCTGGGCATCCGCATGGCCTGGCAGCGCGTCCTCATCGTCGCCGTCACCGTGGTCATGATCGCCGTCGTCGTGATCGCGCTCCGGAGGACCTGGTGGGGACGGGCCCTGCGGGCGACCGCCCAGGACCGCGATGCGGCGATGCTGGCCGGCATCAACGTCTACGCGGTATATCTCTGGACCATGGGCCTGGCGGCGGCCCTGGCCGCCCTGGCCGCCGCGATGCTCGCTCCGATCTACTCGGTCAACCCCTGGATGGGGACCGCGCTGCTCCTGAAAGCGTTCATCGTGTGCGTCCTCGGCGGTCTCGGGAGCCTGGGAGGCGCCATCCTGGGCGGGATCCTGCTCGGGACGACCGAGAGCCTCACGGTGATCCTCTGGTCCTCGGAGTGGAAGGACGTCGTGGCCTTCGTCCTCCTCATCCTCGTGCTGTGGGTGCGCCCGGCCGGCCTGCTGGGGACACGCGAGTGGTGAGCGAAGTGACGGGCGCCGTCGCCCGGGCTCGGCTGGCCTTACCCGCGCGGCTCGTCGAGGGTGGTCGGGCCTATTTCTGGGTCGCCGCCGCCATCGCGGTGGTCCCCGCCATCAGCGCGGACCCGTATTTCATCCACATCCTGATCCTGTCGATGATGCACGCGGCCCTGGTGTCGAGCTGGAATCTGCTGACCGGCTATGCCGGGCTGTTCAGCTTCGGTCACCAGGCCTTCTTCGGACTCGGCGCCTACGTGTCGGCGCTGATGGCCATGCGGCTCGGGCTCTCGCCCTGGCTGACCCTGTTCGCCGGTGGCGTGGTCGCCGCCGGCGCCGGCCTGCTGATCGCGCTGCCGTGTCTGCGGCTGCGGGCGCCCCCGTACATCGCCATCGCCACGCTCGGCTTTGCCGAGATCTGCCGCTTCGTGGCCACAAACCTGGTCGGGCTCACCCGGGGCGAGCTCGGCCTCTGGGGCATCCCCGAGATGACCGCGTTGACGGTTCCGGGAGTGGGGACGCTGTCGTTCACGGGCCAGCGGGTGCCGTACTTCTACCTGATGCTCGGGCTGTGGGTGGCTATCATGGCGCTGCTCTACCGGCTCATCCGCTCGCCGTTCGGCCTGGCCTTGAAGTCGGTGCGCGACTCGCAGGACGCGGCGGAATCGCTGGGGGTCGACATCACGCGCACGAAGGTGGCGGCCTTCGTGATCAGCGCGTTCCTGGCCGGCCTCGTCGGCAGCTTCTACGCGCACTATGTCCTCATCCTCACGCCCTCGGCCGTGCTGTCGGTGGGAGTGATGGTGGAGATCGTGGCCATGACGCTGGTCGGCGGTTTGGGAACGTTTCTGGGGCCCACCCTCGGCGCGTTCACTCTCACCCTGATGCTCGAGTATCTGCGAGCGCTTGGCGAGTACCGGCTCCTCATCTACGGGGCGCTCCTGATCGTGATCATCCTGTTCATGCCCGAGGGCGCCGTGCAGCGGTTGCTCCCGCGTCGGGCGAGATTCTAACGTCGGACGAGCGTGTCGAGAGGTGGATCATGGACGATGACATCTATTACCTGGACGCCACCGAGCTGGCCGCGCGCATCGCGGCCAAGCAGCTGTCCCCCGTGGAGGTGACCCGCGCGCACCTCGAGCGCATCGACAGCGTGAACCCGCGCATCAACGCGGTGGTCACGGTGAACCCGCAGGCCCTGGACGAAGCGCGGGCGGCGGAGGCCGCGCTGATGCGCGGGGAGGCCTCCGGGCCGCTCCACGGGGTACCGTTCACCGCCAAGGACTGCTTCGACGTGGCCGGCGTCCGCACCACGCGCGGATCGCGGCTGTTCGCCGAACACGTCGCCACCACCACCGCCACGGCGGTCACCCGGCTACGCGCGGCCGGCGGTGTGTTCCTGGGCAAGACGAACATCCCCGAGTTCGCGCTGTGGTGGGAAACCGACAACCTCGTCTTCGGCCGGACGCTCAACCCGTGGAACGCTGGCCGGATCGCCGGCGGCTCGAGCGGAGGGGAGGCGGCGGCGCTCGCCGCCGGGCTCTCGCCCCTCGGCCTCGGCAGCGACGTGGGGGGCTCGATCCGCCAGCCCGCCCACTGTTGCGGGGTCGTCGGCCTCAAGCCCACGCACGGTCGTGTCCCGCTGACCGGTCACTGGCCTGACACGCTCTCGCGCGCGATGCACGTCGGCCCGCTCGCTCGTTCGATCCGGGATCTCGGGCTAGCGCTCCGCGTGCTGGCCGGCCCGGACGGGCACGACCCGTACGCGATGCCCGTGCCCCTGCCCGCGCTGCCGACCGCGGCCGAGGCCCTACCGGCGCTCCGCATCGGGCTCAGTCCTACCGGCGGCGTCATTCCCGTCGACCCGCAGGTGGAGCGGGTCGTCGAGGCAGCGGCCAGACGGCTCGGGGACCTCGGCTGCCGCGTGGAGCCGGTGAGCCTTGGCGCCCTCGAGCAGCACGACTGGAACGCCCTCACGATGATCCTCTTCGCGGCCGAGGCCGGACCGTTCTTCGACCGGGTCGTCGCTGGGCGCCACGCCGAGCTCCATCCCGTGCTCCGGCGGCGGCTGGCCTTCCCGGTCAACTCGCTCAGCGACTATGCCGCTGCGCTCGATGCCTGGGAACGTCTGCGCCGCGACGTCGCCGACTTCTTCACCCGCTACGACCTCCTGCTGTGTCCCACGTCCCCGGTGCCGGCCCACGAACCCGGGCTGGTGGAGCTGACGATCCAGGGCAAGACCGTTCCGGCGCGCCACGCGCTCCGGAACACGCTGCCCTGGGACCTCACCGGCTCCCCGGCGCTGGCCGTGGCCTGTGGCTGGAGCGACGATCGACTCCCCATCGCCGTCCAGGTGGTCGGTCGGCACTTCGACGAAGGAACGGTTCTCCGCGTCGGGCTCGCGCTCGAGGCCGTTAGCGAGGTCCTGGGGAAGCGGCCTGAGGCAGGCTAACGCTTACTGGACTGAACGAAGGATCTGGTCCTTTGCGGGCGTGGGCCGAGCGCGAAGAACCGCTCCGCGGCTGAGGCGCGTGAGCTCGGTAAGCCGCATGACCCCGGCCTGCAGCGCGTCCCGCGACGACTCGTAGCCCGTCCATTCGTTCGCCCAACTGCTTTCGATGAGCGTGCCGTTCTCGGCATCGAGGATCTCCCAGCGCCAGAGACACGGTTCGCCCAGCAGGTCCACCTTGACCATGAGTCGCTCGCTCCGATGGATGTCCATACGCCTCATCCTTTCGCGAGCTTCTCGACCTGCCGCTTTGACATTGTCTGCAGGCGTGACAGCAGAGCCTTCACCTTCCGCTCGGTCGCCCCGTCGACCAGGACGAGCTTCTTCGACTTCGTCATCGCGATGTAGGCCACCCAGTCGTCGAGGTCCGGCGTCCCTCTCCAGGCCACGGTGACCCCGCTGAGCCGCAGACGACGGCGTCCTTCTACTTTGGCCAGGGGCTTCCGGCGATTTTCCATGTGGGCCACTTATCAGGCCCACCCATCGAGACGTCAAGCCTTCGTTCACACGCATTCAGAGCGTGTACGCCGCTCCTCACAACGCACGCGGGCCCCCAGTACAGGGGAATCGGGCCTCGTGGCTTGCGGCAGCTCGACAGACCGGTCGTTTTGGGCGAGTCTCCCCGCGAAACCGCATCGGTCCGTCAGATTTCGATGATGTGGACGACTGTGGACATGTGGACAGGCGCGTCAGGCGCGGACGCGCGCCACGATGTCCTTGGAGATGGCCCCCGCCTCGGCGCGCAGCCGCTGCCACACGTTCCGGCCCACGGCGACGCCGGCGCCGCCCGCCCGCATGACGCCGTCCACGACGGCGAGGAACTGGGCCGGCGATTCGGTCAGGACCCCGCCCGAGAGGACGACCTTCGTGCTGACGGCGCTCGTGCAGACCCATCGGAACGAATCCACGCTGCCCGACCACTTCACCTTGGCGACGTCGGCGCCCAGCTCGTAGGCGACGCGCGCCGCGTAGGCCACGATCTCGGGCGCGGTGTCGGAGCCGACCGCCTTGCCGCGGGGGTAGACCCAGGCGACGGTGGGCACGCCGAGAGCCTCGGCGTCCCGCACGACCTGGGCGAACTCGGCCAGCATGCGCCCCTCGTGCTCGGACCCCAGGTAAATCGTGTAGCCGACGGCCACGGCGCGAAGGGCCTTGACCGCGTACTCCACCGGGCACAGGAGCGGCGAGTAGGGCTCGCCCTTGGCCAGCCCGGCCTTGCCGTTCAGCTTGACGAGCCGCGGCACCTCCGGGTAGAGCTCGCGCGTGGCCAGGGCGACGCCCTGCTGGAAGACCACCGCGGTGTAGTCCGAGTCGCGGGCCAGCTCGAGGATGAAGCGCGGCGAGGCCGCCTCCGGGTTGGGACGGAAGTCCTCCGGCCCGTGCTCGAGCCCCTGGTCGTAGGCCAGGAACGTGAAGCGCCCTCGCCCGTCGCGGTCGATCTTCTCGAGGTGCACGCTTACCTCCCGACCAGCGGGCCGAAGCGCTTGGCGAACTCGGTCTCGCCGAGGTTGCCGGCCTTGGCCAGGACCGCCAGCGTGTGCGGGTCGTCGAAGTCCTCCGCTTTGAGCCGGATCATGTACGCCGCGAGCGTCTGGTACATCTCCGACTCCACGTCCACGTAGCGGACGCGAATCTTACCGGTCCGGGCATCCATCATGAGGCCGAAGGGAATGGGCACCAGGCGGCCGGCCTGGATGGTGACCATGGCGTTGCTGCCGCCCTCCAGGAGGAACCGGGTGGCCCAGTAGCCCAGGCTCCGGCAGTACTGGATGTCGTGAGCCCCGGGCGGCGCGCAGCGCAGCTCGTACCCCAGCTCCTTGGCCACGATGGTCACCTCCACGCCGCGGGCGTGAAGGCTGGCCGTCACGCGCTCCTTCAGCAGGCGGCCCAGCTCCAGCTCGGTGAGCCGCACGTTACCGTACGCGTCGCGCTCGACCTCGCCGAACGTCGCCGGATCGATCTTCTCGGCGAGGCCCTCGGACAGAATGGCCACGCCATGCTCGCGGCCCTGCACGCGCCGCTTGATGATGGCCCCCTCCAGGACGTCGGCGACGCGGTCGAGGCTGATCGGCGAGTCGCGGAACTCCTCGGCGATCAACGTCAGCGTGGCCGCCGCCGAGCCCCCGATGCCGAGGGCCAGGTGGCCGGCGTGCCGCCCCATGACGGTGACGAAGTACCAGCGCTCCATCGTGGCCGCGTCCTGCATGAGGTTGTGAACCAGGTCCTTGCCGAGGTTGCAGGCCGTGGTGAAGCCGAAGGTGACGATGTCGCTGGGCAGGGGCAGGTCGTTGTCGATCGTCTTCGGCACGTGGGCGACGGTGAGCCCGGGGGTGGCCGGGGCCAGACGGGAAGCGGCGAACGCGGTGTCGTCCCCGCCGATGGTGATCAGATGATCCACCTCCAGGCGGTGGAGGGTATCGGCCACGCGGGCGACACCATCGCGCGTCCGGGTCGGGTTGGCCCGCGACGTCCGGAGGATCGAGCCGCCGTCGAAGTGGATGCGGGAGACGTCGTTGATGCCCAGCTCCACGACGTGCTGGGCGTCACCCTCCAGGAGCCACCGGAAGCCGTCGTAGCACCCGAGGACGCGCAGCCCGTGGTTGCGGGCTTCGATGCTGGCCGCGGCGATCACGGCGTTGATGCCCGGCGCCGGGCCGCCACCGACGAGGATGGCTAACGTCTTCATCAACACTCCATGCCCCTATCCTACGGGAGCGGCCAAACGCTGGGGCGAGCGCTCGATCGGATGATACACGGAGTCATCTCGCGGGATGCTACACTTCCCGCTCTATGGAACCAGGCGAACCTCGCCGGGCGCTCGACGGCATTCGCGTGCTCGAGCTGGCCCAGATCGTGGCCGGCCCTTTCTGCGGCACGCTCATGGCCGAGTTCGGCGCCGAGGTGATCAAGACCGAGCTGCCCGGCAAGGGCGACGACCTCCGGCGCCTCGGGCCGGCGGAGGACGGGTGTTCGTACTGGTTCGCGGTGGACAACCGGAACAAGAAGCTGATGACCCTCGACCTGCGCACGCCGAAGGGCCAGGCCATCGTCCGGCGCCTGGTCCCCCACTGCGACGTCGTCCTCGAGAACTTCCGCCCGGGCGTCCTGGAGGGCTGGGGTCTCGGGTGGGACGCGCTGTCAGCGATCAACCCGCGCCTGATCATGGCGCGGATCACCGCCTTCGGCCAGACCGGGCCGCTGCGCGACGGCCCGGGCTTTGCCGCCATCGCCTCCGCCTTCGGCGGCACGTGGTACGTGAACGGCCACGCGGATCGGCCGCCGGCGCGGCCGACACCGGTCTATCCCGACTACCTCACCGGGCTGTTCACCGCCTTCGGGGTCCTGGCGGCGCTACGCCATCGCGACGCGACGGGCGAAGGCCAGTGGATCGACGCCGCGCTCTACGAATCCGCCTTCCGCCTCCTGGAGTACACGACGACGCTCTACGGGCGGCAGGGGGTCGTCCGCGAGCGCGGTACGCTGCAGCACTCCGGCTGGCCGGGCGGGGCCTATCAGACCCTCGACGGGCGCTGGATCGTTTTCACCGCGCCCGCTCAGCACCTCTTCGAGCGATTCTGCGCGATGCTGGGACGGCCCGAGCTGCCGCGCGACCCCAGGTTCGCCAGCGCGGAGGCGCGCCCGCAGCACCTCGACGTGATCCTCGGCCTCGCCGAGAAGTGGTTCGCCGCCCGCCCGTTCGACAAGGCCGTCGACGAGCTGCGCGCCCATGACATTCCCCACGCGCCCGTCATGAGCATCGCCGACATCTTCGCCGAGCCGCACTACCGCGAGCGCGAGATGATCCTCGACGTTGCCGCCGAGGGACTGGGTGCGCTGCCGCAACCCGGCGTGGTGCCCAAGCTCTCGCGGACGCCCGGCCGCGTCACCCACGCGGGGCCCGCGCTCGGCCATGACACCGACGAGATCCTCTCCGGGCCCCTCGGGATGTCGGCCAGCGAGATCGCCGCGCTGCGCGCCGAGCGCGTGGTCTAGCGTCGCAGGAGCAGCGGCCCAGTCCGTGCTACACTCGCGTTGCCATGGACACTGTCGAGGACCGAATCGCTGCAGTCCTGCGCGCGGAGCCCGGCCTCAGGATGTGCGATGGATGCCTTGCCCTGGAAGTCAAGGCCACCCTGGCCGAAGCCCAAGCGGGGTTCGCCGCGCTCGACGGAGACGTTAGCTTCGAGGTCGCCCAGGGCGGCTGCACGCGCTGCCGGCGCAGCAAGATCGTGGTCTGCGCCGTGCGTGACGCCGGGGCCGGGTGATGCCGGGCGCGACTGACCCGAACGCGGCGAGGCTCGACGCCGTCAGCAGGTACCTGACGGAGAATTTCCCTGAAGCCGACGTTTTAGCGCCGACGGACTTCGGGGGAGCCGCGAAGGGCCGTGTCTTCTCTATCGAATATGGGGACTACAGCACTCATCAGTTGGAGCTTGGGCGGTCGGTGTATGAGGACCGGAACGCCGTGCAGCTGATCACTCTGCTCGATACCCACGCGGTCGCCGCGACGATGCAGGCCAACCCGGATAGGCGCCTCGTCATCGCCTCGACCGCAGGCGGTGGCGTCCAGTGCCACGTCGAAGTACTGCGCAGGTGATGGGCCCCGCCGTCTGATCGGCGCCGCCGCACGTGCCGGGGGCCCGCTCGACGAGGCCCCGGCAACGACCGGGCTAGGGACGGAAGCCCGAGGCGCCGATCCAGCCCGTTTCGGAGACGTCCAGCATGACTCCGTCCGGGCCGCTGTACTTCACCTCGACGTTGGCGTAGCGCTGCTCGCTCTTTCCCACGCCGAGCGCCTCGTTGACGTCATCGCGACGCTCGGAGCCGGCGGCGGCCAGCCGCTCGGCGATCGCCTCCAGGCTCTCCACCTGAAAGCCGATGTGGTGGATGCCGCAGTAGTCCTTGCCGCGCTCGGGCCCCGCCACCGCGTCGTTCTTGAACTTGAGGACCGCCACGTTGATGTCGCCATCGGTGAGGAAGTAGCCACCGACGGCGGGATGGTCGACCCGCCCGATCTGCTTCATGCCGAAGACGTCCACGTAGAACTTTGCGGTCGCCTCAGGGTTTTGGGTCGAGAGCGCGATGTGCTTGATCTTCGCCATGGCATCCTCCCGTGTTCGCAGCGGTGGCCTCGCATGCTAGCATCCCGGGCCGGAAGATGAGAGCTAGGCTCGAGATCGAGATCGAGACAAAGTCCGGATTGGTCGTGCTGTCGGCCGAGCGGATCCGCGGCCATCGGTGTCGGCTCCCTCTTGCTTCACTACCTGATCCGTCGATCGCGCCGATACCGTGAGACGGAGCGGCCCCTGCGCGAATACGAAGCGTCATTTCCCACACTTCGTGCTCGACCTGCGACGCATCGAGAGCGTGGCCGGTCGGGTCGGGGGTCGCTGCGGGGTATGACCGAGCCGGAGCCGCGGAGCACCGTGACGACGCCGCTTGCCGAGCACACCGAAGTCCGGTCCGCGATCGACCTGCTCGTCGCGTGGATCGAGGCCCAGCTCGTCTATCGCGAACTGCCCGGGCTGGCGATCGGGATCGTCCACGACCAGACCCTGGTCTGGGGTCGCGGGTTCGGTTGGGCTGATGTCGAGCGGCGGGAGGCGGCGACGGTGGACACGCTGTACCGCATCGGATCCATCACCAAACTCTTCACCGCGACGGCCATCGTGATGCTGCGCGACGCCGGAAAGCTGCGGCTCGACGATCCAGTCACGGCCCACCTGCCGTGGTTTGCGATGAAGATTGCGTCGGCCAACGCGGGGCCCATCACGATTCGCCACCTGCTCACCCACACCTCCGGGCTGCCGCGCGAGGCGGCGTTTCCCTACTGGACGGACGACCGGTTTCCGAGCGTCGAAGAGATCCGCGCGCGGCTGCCGATGCAGGAGCGTCCGCTGCCGACCGAGAGCCGATGGAAGTACTCCAACCTCGGGGCGACGGTCGCCGGCGAGGTCGTCGCCGCGGTGTCCGGAGAGCCCTACGCCGACTTCATACGGCGCCACACCCTCGAACCGCTCGGGATGCCGGCAACGTTGGTTGCGTCGCCGGGGCCTGGCCATGCGCGCCTCGCGACCGGCTACCGGCGCTGGCTTCCCGGGCGGGAGCGGAGCCCGTGGTCCATCAGCGATCTCCGGGGGCTCACCGCCGCCGGGAACATGACGACGAGCGTGGCCGATCTCGCGCGCTTCGCCATGCTCCAGCTGCGCGGCGGCCCCGCCGGCGGCGCGCAGATCCTCTCGGGGCGCACGCTGGCCGAGATGCACCGCGTGCACTGGCTCGACCCCGAGTGGCAGGCCGGCTGGGGCCTCGGCTTCCGCGTCCTCCGGATCCGCGACAGGACGTTCGTCGGGCACGGCGGTGGCGTGCGCGGCTTTCGAACCGAGCTGCGCATCTGTCCGGCCGACAAGATCGCTGTCATCGTCTTCATCAACGCGGACGACGGCGAGACGTGGGCCTACCTGGACAAGGCCTACGAGTGGGTCGGCGGCGCCATCACCAGCGCCCTCAAGCCGGCGCCGCCGACCGCCGACCCGGCCTGGCATCGGTACGTCGGACGCTACCGCAATGTCTGGGGCGACCTGCAGGTCCTCGTGCGCGGTGGAGAGCTGATCATGATCGGGCCGGCCGCGCCCGACCCACTGATGATTCATTCCACGCTGAGGCCGGTCGGCGAGCACACCTTCCGCGTCGAGACCAAGGACGGGTTCGGCATCCCGGGCGAGCTGGCGGTCTTCGAGGTCGACGCGGCTGGGCGCGTGACGCGCGTTCGGTTAGGCGAAAACTACGCGGAACGGGTCGAGACCTGGGAGGATCGCTGATCGGCCGTAGTTGTGGTCAGGGCAACAGGTCGGCGACGGGATTCAGGTGGATGCGTCGCCGTAACCGATCCGTACCACCACGGGAGGTGACGCGTGGCCGATTCGTCGTCCTCGCGTTCGACGAGCACGGCCGGCCCTTCCGGCTCGCCTATCAGGCTAGCCGTTGTTCCCCGGCGACGAGCTCAGCCTCCTGGTCGAACCGCGAAACGCGGAGCGCGACGCCGGGTGCGCGGTCGCTACGGCAACCCGCCAAATCTCGCGCGGATGGTCCGGCGGGCGCTCGACCCGAAGCGGGCGGCCTGGCAGAAGCCGGATGCGGTCGTCCACACGCTCGGGTTGCGCCGCGGGCAGGTCGTCGCCGAGATCGGCGCCGGGCCGGGGTTTTTCACACCGCGCCTGGCCCGCGCGGTCGGCCGCACCGGTCGGGTCTACGCGGTGGACCCCGAGCCGCGGATCCTGGAATTGCTCCGGCGGCGCCTGGCCCGGGCCGGCGTCCGGAACGTCACGCCGGTGCTCGGGCGTGCCGACGACCCGCTGCTGCCGGCCGGCTCCTGCGACCTCGCGCTCATCGTCAACGCTTACCACCACTTCGCCGACGGCCCAGCCATCCTAAAGAAGATCGTGCTGGCGCTCGGGCGCGGCGGCCGCGTGGTCAATATCGATTGGAGCGAGGGCAAGAGCGACGTCGGCCCGCCCCCACACCGTCGCGTTCCACGCGAGAAGTTCCTAGCCGCTGCCCGGCGCGCCGGCTTGCGGCTGGTTGCCGAGCACCGTTTCCTGCCCCACCAGTACTTCTTCGTGCTCCGGCCGGGGCGCGAATAGCTCGCCTTCCGGGCGGGCACCCCGAACCCGCACTGGTTTTTCTGTGGGCTGGCGCGCCGGCGCTGTATGAAGATGGGGCTAGTGCGTTTGCCGCATTTACGCTGACGATTCGGCCGGGGTAACAAGGTACGATCGTCAAGACGCTCGGGGAGGGAGTCTGGGGTGAAGATCAAGATCTGGCCGCTCATGACCTTCGTCGTCGTCGTCGCGGGTGTCGCCAGCGGGTTCCTCGTCACGGTCCAGGTTCTCGGTCCACACGGCCGACTCCCCCGCTATGGGGCGGCCGCGACCCCCCAAAGGCATCTCACCGCCGAATCTCGCAGGTGATCAGCCCTTACTCGACGGGGACGAGCGCCGCCCCGGCCCACTCGGAGTAGATGATGAACTTGAACGGGTTGAGCTGCTGGTGCCTGGCCCGGAGGCCGTCCAGCGCCTGGCGGCGCCGGGCGGCCAGCGCCTCGCTCCCCGGGTAGCTCACGAGACCAAGATCCGCGAGCTTGAGCGCGAGCACGTGATCCCCTTGCCCGAGTAGAGTCTGAGCGCTCCGCACGAAGGCGCTCTCCCGCTCCCCAGCGAGGAGATTCAGCACAGCCGCCCACTCCTTCGGCGCCAGGACCTCGAGGCCCTCGCCGTCCGGCTTCCAGTAGCCGGTCCGCTGATGATGGACGCGCTTGATGAAGTTGTCTCGCATGACGAGATACGGAACCACCGCGCCGGGATGCTCGCGCAACGAGGCCGGCAGAATGTTCTGGTGCAGGATCTCGACGAGGGTCCGCCCTTCCCCGAGGCCCCGGAGCGTGCGCTGGTAGAGCTGGCGCAGGGCCCCCTCGAGCCCGGGCAGCGCCTCCGCCGTGAAGTTCTCGGTCAGCGGAGGGTGGCCGTGGACGAGCAGCCGCGGGCTCAGCGAGCGGATCAGGGCCAACGTCTCGAAAAATCCCTCGGGCGAGCCCTCGGGGAGGAACGGGGCGCCGAAGTAGGGCATGAAGGCGTCGCCCACGAAGAGCACGCCGCGGCTGGGGAGATGGATGAGCAGAGCGTCCTCGGTCTCGCCGCCGCGGACCGGGTAGAGCACCAGCTCGGTCCCTCCCACCGTGAGCGTCTCGCGAGCGCCGACGAGGCGATCCGGGGCCACGGTGTAGCGGCGCGGTCCCTCGCCGCCGAAGAAGTAACGGAAGGGCACGCCCGTCTCGTTCACGATCCGCAGCTCGTCGGCGAACCGCGCCTGGGCGATCACCTGGGTGCCCGGCCCGGTGAAGGCCGCCAGCCCACCGATGTGATCCCAGTGGGCATGGGTGAGGATGACGTGAGTGATCGGCTGGGACGTCACCCGGCGGAGGACCGCCAGCGCGGTGCGGGCGGTGGCTTCGGTCGTTCCCGCGTCGATGGCGACGATCCCGTTCGCCGTCAGCACGAAGGCGATGTCGCCGAAGTCGTATCCCTGGGCGACGTAGACCCGGGGCGCGACCTCGATCAGCCTCGGTGGGCGAAAGCGAAAGCCATCCCGGGCTGAGACCCAAGCGTCGGTGGTGAACACCGGGAGGGTGGGGTCGAGCGAGGCGTACCCCGAACGCTCCAGGGCGCTCTTCGCGTCCACCTCGCGCCCGAGGGTCGTGTAGGCCCGCGCCAACCCCCGGTAGACGCTGCGGCGGAGTCCGTGGGGAAAGCGCTCCTTGTTCTGGAGCACCCAGTCCAGGTCGGCCACCGCCGCCTCGGCCTTCCGAAAGGACCGGGGAAGCTCGGCCAGCACCAGTCCCCTGAAGTAGCGGGGCAGGCCGGGGTCGAGTGTCACCGCGCGGTCGAGCTTGGCGACGGCCTCGTTCACCCACGCCACGCGCCGCAGCAGCGAGACTTCGCCGGCGCCGCGGGCCTGGAAGAACCCTTCGAGCGCGAGGAACAGCGGCTGCTCAGGCCGGCTTCTCGCCCGCTCCTGGAAATAGGCGTAGGCCTCCCCGTCGCGATGGGCGGCGATGAACCGTCCCACCAGCGCGACGACAGTCTGAACCTCGGCGTTCGGCCAGCGGACCGCTTCCTGGAGTCCCTCCAGTTCCACATCGCGCATGATCGGTTGGCCCTCGCTGCAAGCGGATCCGGAAGACGCCAACAGCAACGCTATCGCCAGCAGACTGATTCTGATCAACATTGTTTCCCTCCTACGCCAACCCACTCTTGAGCGCGGGCCTCCCGCCACAGGCCAGCAGCGCCTTCGTCGATGTGCTCACCGCCAGGCTCCCGCCCGGATCGCCGCGGCCACCGTCACTCCGAAGACGACGAGCGCCAGGGCCATCGCGATGAAGAGACCGGACAAGCCGGCACCGAGCTGGTGAATCGCCAACCAGCCGCCGAGCGCGGCGATGAGCAGCCGCGCGAACCCGGCGATCAGCGGCCAGGAGAGCCGGCCAGCCCCCTGGGAGGCGAAGTAGAGCGCGAGGCCGAGCCCGAAGAAGCCGTAGACCGGGCCCACGATGGTGAGATACCGCGCTCCGGCCACCAGCACGGCGGGGTCGGTGCTGAAGAGCCCGAGCCAGGCGCCCGGGAAGACCGCCGCGAAGAGCCCGATCGATCCGGTGACGCCCGCGGCCAGACCCGCGCCGACCCAGGTGACGCGTTCGGCGCGGGCCACCTGCCCCGCTCCCACGTTGGTGCCCACCATGGTGACGAGCCCCGAGCCCAGGCCGAACACGAGCGGGATTAACAAGTACTCCAGCCGTGCGCCCATGCCGTAACCGGCCAGCGCCGCCGCCCCGAACGGGCCGACGAGACCCGTCAGCAGCACGACGGTGAGATTGGTCAGCACCGTGTTCAGCGAGCCCGGGGCGCCGACGCGCAGGATGTCCCAGAAGAGGGCCCGGCGAAGCCGCACACCGCGCAGGGTGAACGTGACGAGGCTGCGCCCGGAGAGGAGGAAGGCCATGAGCGCCAGCGCGCCGAGACCGAAGGACGCGACGCTGGCCGCCGCCGCGCCGGCGATGCCCAGCCGGGGGAAGGGGCCCCAGCCGAGGATCAACGCGGGCGAGAGCGCGACGTAGATCAGGGCGCCCGCGATCATGACCGCGGCGGGCAGCACCATGCTCCCTGTGCCCCTCACGACGCTACTGAGCGTGTTGAAGAGCCAGTACGTGACGGCGCCCGCGAACACCACGTTGGAGTACGCGATGGCGGAGTCGAGCGCGGGGCCGGAGCCGCCCATCGCGCGGTAGAGCAGAGGGCCGCCCAGCACCAGCCCGGCGGTGAAGCACGCCGCCATCGCCAGCGCGATGAGGAGCGCGTGAGCGACGAGCGCGTGAGCGTCGGCGCCTCGGCCCGCACCCAGCGCCCGGGCGACCGCCGACGCCACGCCCCCGCCCATGCCTCCAGCCGACATGGTCTGCATCAGCATGACCAGCGGGAAGACGAGCGAGACCCCGGCCAGCGCCTCCGACCCCAGCCAGCCCACGAAGACGGCGTCGAGGGTGCTCACGGCCGCCTGCAGCATCATCACGAGCACGTTGGGGGCCGCCAGCCGGAGCAGCGTAGAGGTCACAGGTCCGTCCAGCAGCCGCCGGGTCTGCGCGGAGAGCGCCGGGCCCGCGGTCGCCGCGGGCTGCCGGACCTGCACCGCGGCCAGCTCGCCCATGGCCTAGCGGCCCTCGGCCTGCTCGCCGCGCAGGGTCATGCAGGTGCTGCTCGCGCGGGCGACGAGGCGATCCTTGTCGTCGACGATGTCGCACTCGACGAGCCCCACCGTGCGCCCGGCCTTCACCACCCGCCCGGTCGCGGTCAGCTTGCCGGTCCTGACCAGCTTGAGGAAGTTGATCTTCAGCTCGAGGGTGGTGAAGGTTTCGCCTTGGTCCAGGGTGGCGGCGTAGGCCATGCCCATGGCCGCATCGGCGATGTCGCAGAGCACTCCGCCGTGGAGCGTGCCCATGGGATTGGCGTGCTGCGGCCCGGCTTCGAACTCGATCACCGCCCGCCCGGGCTCGACGGCGGTGAGGGTGAAACCGATGAGCTGGGCGATGGGGGGCGGGAATTCCATGACTTGCAAAATAATAGTGACTTGCTCAAATGTCAAGCCCTCGGCTACACTCGGGCCATGCCCAAGCGGTACAACCAGCCCTGCCCGGTGGCCAAGACCCTGGAGGTGGTCGGCGACCGCTGGACCCTCCTGGCGGTCCGCGACCTGCTGCCCGGGACGAAGCGCTTCCAAGACCTGCTGGCCTCGCTTCCCGGGATCGCGCCGAACATCCTGTCCGCCCGGCTCAAGCTCATGGAAGAGCACGGGCTGGTGTCGCGCCGGTTCTATTCGGACCACCCGCCGCGCGCGGAGTACGCGCTGACCGACAAGGGCCGGGAGCTGGGAACGATCGTGGGGGCGCTCGCCGCCTGGGGCTCCCGCCACGTCTACAAACAGGCCAGGCTGGTCCACGCGGGATGCGGGCACCCTGTGACGCTGGGCTACTACTGCCCGGACTGCGGAGCGCGGGTGCGGGGGGCGGAGGTCGCGCTCAAGCGGGGGACGAAGAAGCCGTAGATGCGAGATTCACCGCCGCACGCGCTGCTCCCTGGGGAACCGGTACCCATCGACCCCGCTTGTGCAGCGCGCCCTCGGCGCTCAGGATAGCGATGGCGTCATCGTCCTGGAGATAGAGGCGACCGGTTCGGGCGGAGCGGACCGCGTCGGCGCTGAAACGTCGGCGGCGCCAGTCGGCGCGAATTTCAGGCCTCGGCGATCGACCCGTCCGCTCCCACGCGCAGAACCCCGCCAACCCGCCCGTCGAACATCGAAGCGCCTACCCACGCTCCGCCAGTGGCGGGATCGGCCAGAACCCATGTCAGCCCCTGGAAGCGCGGGATGCGCCAGAGGACGCGACCGTCATCGGATGATTTCGTGAGCTGGGTACGGTTCGCCTCGATCACGTAGAGCGAGCCGGCATCCACGGCCGTCGGGCCATTCAGGTCGCGTTGAGGGCAATATGAGTTCAGCATATAATAGGCAATATGAAGACTATTGCCGTCACTGTTGACGAAGCGACCCTGAAGCTCCTCGACGAACTGACCGCTGGCGAGCCCCGGCGCCGAACGCGCTCTGCCCTCGTCAGGGTCGCGCTCCGAGAATTCGCCGAGAGAGAACGCCGACGGGTGATCGAGGAGCGCGAGGGGGAGATCTTCCGAAAGAACCGCCGGCAGCTCGCGCGGGAAGCGCGTCTGCTCATCGAGGAGCAAGCCCGGCGTTGACGCGTGGTGAAATCTACAGGACACGCGAACGCGTTGCCCAGCGGGGCGGGAAACCGGGATTCTACGTGGTGGTCTCCCGGCCGTTCGTGGCTGACAACGAAGATGTCTCCACGGTCATCTGCGCGCCGGTCTATTCGCAGGTCCTCGGCCTGACAACGGAGGTCGTGCTGGGAGTCGACGACGGTCTCCCGCGAACCTCTGCGGTCCGTTGCGATTTCCTCACGCTGATGTTCAAGAGCCGGCTGACCCAGTTCGTGGGGACGCTCTCGCCCGAGAAGATCCTGGAATTGAATCGGGCGCTGATGGTCGCTCTCGACCTGTCGATCGACTCGCGTGCTTGACGCGTTCCCGCCGGCGCCTCATCATCCAGCGTCGTGACCGCGTCCGTGCGGGTTCACCTGCGCGTCCCCGGGACCGCCCCGATGGCCGAGCTGATGGCGCTCGTCCAGCGCATCGAGGCCGCCGGCTTCGACGGGGGTGGGGATTCTCGACAGCCAGATGCTGTGCCGCGACACGTTCGTCACCCTCGGCCAGGCGGCGCTCTTCACCGGACCTGGATCTCGGGGACCTGGGAACCTGATCTCCGGAGCGCATCGTCGCCGGTATCATGGCCGTCGAGCCGGCAGGTGCAGGCGGCACCAGTCGAGCGTCGCCGCCATCACCTCGCCGAACGCCGGCTCCGCGTAGACCTCGTAGTGGCCGTAGCCCTTGAGCACGACGAGCCGCTTCGGCTCTCCGGCCCGGGCGTGGAGCTCGACGGACTGCTCAGGGGGCACCAGCCGATCGTCGTCCGTGGTGATGAAGAGCACTGGCCGGGGCGCGATGCGGTCGACCACCCACTCCGGATTGAACGCCAGTGTGTCGTCGACGTACTCGAGCGGGATCTGGCTCACCGCGAAGGGGTTGTTCCTCCGCGCCGCGGCGGCTAGTTCCGCCGACTGCCGATCCGGCAGAAGGATCTCCTCTCGGTTCACGAACTCGGACTCGCCGTCGAGCACCCGCTTCACGCGGTCGCGGTGGGCCCGGTCCAGGAGATCGTGCCACTCGTCGGGACGGCGCACGCTGCGCATCCAGCGCGCGCCGTGGCCGATGCCCACAACGCTGACGACGCACTTCACGCGCGGGTCGATCGCGCCCACCCAGACCACCGTGGCGCCCCCATAGCTCGTCCCGTAGACGCCCAGACGGTCGGTGTCCAGCTCCGGCAGCGTGCCGAGGAACGTCAGGGCGCTCTGCACATCCGCCACCCGGCTATACGGGGCCAGCCGACTGCGGGGGCCGGCGCTCTCGCCCCAGCCCTTGTAATCGAAGGTCATCGCCACATAGCCTGCCTGGTTCAGGACGCGCGCGTTGTCGGGTAGGTACAGGTCCTTGACGCCCGTGTAGCCGTGGCACAACACAATGCCCGCGCGCCGATCGCCGGCCTCGAGATCGTCGGGGAAGTAGACGTCCCCAGTCAGCCGCACGCCTTCGCTGTAGAACGTGACCGCCTTCTTCATGGTCCCTCCGTGAGGCGCGCTGCGACGAGACGGCCGACCCTATCGGTTGAGGTGGTGCAGCGGCAGGCCGGGGCGCGGCCAGTCGAACGCTACCAGCGTGCCGCCCATGGACAGCGTCGCGTAGGCCGTTTGGAGGTCGCGACCGCCAAAGCACACGTTCGTGACCATCATGTCCGGCAGCACGTACTGGTCGACCCGGCTCCCGTCCGGCCAGATGTCGCTGACGGCGCCGGTAATGAGGGTGGCGACGGCGATGTGGCCCTCGCCGTCCACGGCGAGCGAGTCGAACATCTGGTAGCCGCCGAGCCCGACCAGACAGGTGCCTTTCTCGCCGCGGTACGGTCCGTTCGCCGACTCGATTTCGCCGGGCCCGGAAAGCCGGAACGACCAGCAGCGCGCCGTCGGCGTCTCGACCACGTAGAGGGTCTTCTCGTCGGGCGACAGCCCGATCCCGTTCGGCCGTTCGAGGGGGAAGATCGCCTCATTGATGCTCGAGCCGTCGGCCTTCGCGTAGTAGACGGCGCCGAGGTCGGTGTCGCGCTCGCGCCGCTTGCCGAGATCGGTGAACCAGAAGCCGCCGGCGTTGTCGAACACGAGGTCGTTCGGCCCCCGCAGCCGGCGGCCGTCGCAGGCGTCGTAGAGGGTCTCGAATTTCCCGCTCTCGGGATCGACCACCTGGACGCGCCCGCCCGCGTAGTCGTCGGACTGTGTGATCGGGAACAGTCGGCCCGGGCGCTGCACGAACTTGAGCCCACCGTTGTTGGTGACGTAGATCTTGCCGCGCGGCCCCATAGCCGCCCCGTTCGGTCCGCCGCCCAGATGGGCGATCACGTGGACCGTGCCGTCTGGCCTCACGCGCGACAGCGTCTGGCGCGCGATCTCGACCAGAATCACCGAGCCGTCCGGCATCGCCACCGGACCTTCAGGAAACTGCAGGCCCGACGCGATTGGCTTGACCGCCGGCGTGATCGTCGCCATCTCTGGCCTCCTCTGGTCCTGGCGCTGCGACTCGGCGACGTGGACTCTACCACGCATCGCGCGCGAGGTACCACGCGCGCTAACTGCGATCGGCGATCAGCTCAGACCGGTGCCTGCACGTGGAGGTCGGCGCGTTCGGCGGCAACGGCGAGACGGCGATCGTAGGTGACCAGGGCGGCCAGGTCCTCGCGAAGGGCAAGCGCAGTGGCGAGGTGGATCGCGTCGAGGGTTGGCATTGTCGGAGGATCGATCGCGGCCGCCGCGGCCAGAGCGCGCCGGTCGATGTCCACCAGAGCGATCCGAGCGAGGATCTCGCGGGCCCGGCGGCGCGCGGCCGCCCCGAACTTCGCCCGCCGCAAGGCGCGGGGCAGGTAGACGCTCAAGTTCTGTCGCAACTCTCGGACTCCCACATCCGCTCTGGGATCGCGCATGTAGCACATGGTAGCACATCACCCTCGCGGGCGGCCGTGGTGCTGGCGATGCCTGAGGGATTAAACTGTCCAGCCATGGCACCGACGCTGCCGAAACTCCTGCCGACGGCCGTGGTGGGCAGTCACGGCCTGCCCGGCTGGGTCTGGCTGGCGCGCGAGGCCATGGAGGCCGGTCGCCTGGGCGCCGTCGACGTGCGCGAGCTGATGGAGGACGCCACGCTGGTGGCGCTCCACGACCAGGAGCGGGCCGGCATCGACGTGGTGACCACCGGCGAGATGGGGCGAATCAGGTTCATCATCGGCTTCTACGACCGGATCACCGGCATCCGGGGACTCGACGCCCCCCGCAAGCTCGGCCAGCCCCTCTGGGACACTAACACGCCGTTCCAGGTCACCGAGAAGATCAGCGCGCCCCAGGGGCTGGGGATTGTCGAAGAGTGGAGCCTCGCGCGCGTGCTGACCCAAAGGCCGCTCAAAGCCACGGTGCCCGGCCCCTACACGCTGATGGTGCCGCTCCGACTCGGCGGCGGCTACAAAGACAAGGAAACGCTGCTGGCCGACCTCGTCGGCATCGTGAACGCCGAGTGCAAGGCGCTGGTCAAGGCCGGGGCCAACTTCATCCAGATCGACGAGCCGCATCACGGCATGTACGCGGGCAGCGTCCACGACGTCACCAAGGGCATCAACCGGGCCGTCGAGGGCCTGGACGTCAAGCTCGCCGTCCACGTCTGCTTCGGCAACCTCTACGGCCGCCCGTTCAGCGCCGTGCGGGACTACCGCAACCTCTTCCCGGTGCTGGGCGAGCTGAAGGCCTCGCAGGTCGTCCTCGAGTTCGCCAACCGCGGCCTCGATGAGGCCGCTCGCTGGAAGGACTGGCCGGGCCACCTGGAGCTCGGTGCCGGCGTAATCGACGTCAAGGCATTCAAGGCGGAGACCGCGGAGGACGTGGCCGAGCGCATCCGCGCCCTGCTCCGCTACGTCCCCGCCGACAAGCTCTGGCTGAACCCCGACTGCGGGTTCTGGGAGACGCCACGCTGGGTGGTCAAGCAGAAGCTGGCCGCCCTCGTCCAGGGCGCGGAGCTCGTGAGGAAGGAGCTCGGCGGGAGGGAACAGGCTACGGCTGAGACCACAGGAGCTGGCGGTTGATCTTCTCGAGGCGGGGGGCACCGCACAGCGCCATGGCGGCTTCGAGCTCGGTTCGCAGAATCTCGATCACGCGCTGGACGCCTGCGGCGCCGTCGACCGCGAGACCCCAGAGGTAGGGCCGCCCGATCAGGACGGCCTGAGCGCCGAGGGCGAGCGCTTTGACGACATCGGTCCCGCGCCTCACGCCGCTGTCCAAAAGCACTGTGAGCCGGTCGCCGACCGCCGCGGCCACGGCAGGAAGGGCCTCGATCGTCGCGGGTGTCGTGTCGAGATTGCGCCCCCCGTGGTTGGAGACGATGACGCCCGCCAGCCCATGGTCGGCGGCCAGTCGCGCGTCCTCCGGAGCCAGAATGCCCTTCAGGATGATCGGCGTCTTGGCGAACGAGCGGATCCAGGCAATGGTCTCCCAGGTGACGGTCGGGGCGAAGAGGTCGGCATAGATGGGGCTCACCCGGCCGCCCGGTCCAGTGGGTTTGCCGGTGTACGGAAGCCCCATCCCGGGTCGCTTCAGGTGGTCCCGCATGGGGATGACGGGCGTGTCGACGGTGATGCAGAGCGCACTACAGCCGGCGGCCTCGGCACGCTGCACCAGGTCCCGCGTCGCGGCCCGGTCCCGTCGCGCGTAAAGCTGAAACCACAGCCGCGCCGGCGCGGCCCTCGCGATTTCCTCGATGGGGGCGCTCGCATTCGTGCTGACGACCATCAGCGCCCCGCCGGCGTGCGCCCCGCGCGCCGCCTCCGGCTCGGCTCCGGGGTGGATCACCCGTTGACCTCCGACCGGCGCCAGGAGGATCGGAAACTCCAGGGCCTGGCCGAAGAGCTTGAGCCGGGTGTCGAGCGAGCTGACGTCGATCAGCACGCGAGGCTTGAGCCGGATGGCGTCGAACGCCGTCCGGTTCAGCCGGAGCGTGACCTGGTCGGCGGCGCCGTGGGAGACGTAGTCATAGGCCATACGCGACAGGCGCTGCCGGGCCAGGGGCTCGAACTCCAGGAGGTTGACCGGGGGTGACGGAGCGCCCGGGGTCGGCGCCTGGGCGCGAGCCAGCGCGGCGGGAAGCGGCGATCCCACCAGACCACTGAGGCCCCCGACCAGGAACTTGAGCAGTTCCCGGCGCTGCATGGCGGAATCCTAGTGCCCCTTCCGGTGGCGGTCAACGACGGTCACGAGGTTCGTGGCAGGAAGGAGCTAGTCGGTCGCCGGTCATGCGTTATATCCTTTTGGAGGTGACGACGACGCGGCCACTCGTCACGGTCCTCACGCCGGTCTATAACGGCGAAGCCTACCTCGCCCAGTGCATCGAGAGCGTCCGGGCCCAGACGTATGACCACTGGGAATACGTCATCGTCAACAACGCCAGCCGGGATCGAACCGGGGAGATCGTCGGCCGCTACGCCGCGTTGGACCGGCGCATCCGGGTGTTCACCAACGAGCAGCTCGTCCCGGTCGTCCAGAATCACAACATCGCACTGCGTCACATATCCCCGGCCAGCCAGTGGTGCAAGTTCGTGTCCGCGGACGACCTGCTCTTGTCGGAGTGCCTCGAGCGGATGGTCGCGCACGGAGAGGCTCATCCATCCGTTGGCCTGATCAGCGCGTACCAGCTGCACGGCGCCCAGGTCGGTCTGGCCGGGCTTCCCTACCCGAGTCCGGTCGTGCCGGGGCGCGCTGTGGCCCGGGAGAGTCTGCTCGGTTTGGTGCGCGTCTTCGGCAATCCGACGTCCCACATGATCCGGGCGGACCTCGTGCGCAGCCGCGATCCGTTCTACGACGAATCCAACATCCACGCCGACGAGGCGGCCTGCTACGAGGTCCTCCGGACGTCCGATCTCGGCTTCGTCCATCAGGTGCTGACCTACAACCGCTCCCATCCGGGCAGTATCACCTTCACAGTGGCGCGGCGCCTGAATACCTATCTGCCGGCGCACATCAAGATGCTCACGACGTACGGTCCCATCTACTTGACGCCGGTCGAGTTCGATCACGTGCTGAAGCTGCGCATGGACGCCTACTACACCTTCCTGGCCCGGGTGTTGCTCACGTCGGCCCGGCGCGAAAACTGGGAGTACCATCGCAACGCGCTCCGGGAGCTCGGGTTTCCGCTCAGTCGGGGCCGGCTCGCCAGGTCGTTGCTGCGACAGCTGGGGCAAGTGCTGGCGTCTCCGGGCACCGAGCTGCCGAAGGTCTTCCGGCTGATCCGCCCACGGCGCGACGACGAGTCAGGCTGGCGCTATTGGTGGGCCCCGACCGGATTCGAAGCCGCTGGCTCGGACCGCGACGTCACGCCTTGAAGTCGATCATCCGCAACGAGCTCGGCTAAGCCCGCATCCCAGGCGCCTTCCCAACGTCACGCCGGGCGTGGAGCCCGCCGACACAGGGAAATTCGAGAGGGTTCGCGGCGGCCGAGCGACAGACTGATCGTTTTGGGCGGCTGCGCTCGTGAAGCCGCATCAGTCCGTCGAATTCCTGGGGTGTGGACGACGGTGGAAAATGTGGACAAGAAATCGCGCAGATTGGGCTTGACAAGATCCGGGAGGCGGAGGATTCTGCGCGCACTCTAGGAGCTAGGCCTAGGGGGAAGAGGGCGTCCACGGAGTACGTAGTTAACGACGCTGTGGATCACAGAGTCGGCTATGTCCGCCGTGGCTAATCGACCGAGACTACCTGGCTAGCGAAGCGGTCGAGACACAACACCTTCTTTCAGGAAGCGGCGGACCCGCGAATCCGCCGCTTTCCTTTTTCACCGCACGAGCGGAACCCAGGAGTCCAGCAGCGGCAGGATCGTGTCTCGGCCCTCCGACGGGACACCGAAGATCGCCCGATCGACCCCCGCGGCCCGCAGCGCATCGACAGTAGCCCGATCCGGCCGGGCGAAGAAGATCGAGACCGAAATGGACTGGGGATCCCGGCCTGCCTTCTCGGCGCGCTGGCGGAGCGCCGGGATCTTTTCGACGGGAGACGGCCGGCCAGGACGGGCGATCGGCATCCAACCGTTCGCGAACTCGATGACGCGATCGAACGTGGTGGGCCGTCGCCGCCCATGATGATCGGCGGGTGGGGCTTCTGCGCCGGCTTGGGGTGCGACCAGATCCGGTCGAAGTTCACGAACTCCCCGTGGAACTCCGCCTCCTCCTTGGTCCAGATCTCCCTCATCGCGGCCACCCGCTCGCGCAGCACCCGCCAACGCTTCTTGAACTCGGTGCCGTGATTCTCCATCTCCTCGGCGTTCCAGCCGCCGCCGATGCCGAAGAGGAAGCGGCCGCCGGAGAGCCGATCGAGGCTGGCCACTTCCTTCGCGGTGATGATGGGGTCGCGCTCGATCACCAGGCAGATGCCCGTCCCCAGGCGGAGCCGAGTCGTGGCCGTCGCGGCGATGGTGAGGGCGACGAACGGATCGTACCCGCTCCAGTATTCCTTGGGGAGATTGGCGCCCCCCGGCCACGGGCTGCGGCGGCTCGCCGGGATGTGGGTGTGCTCGGGAAACCAGACCGACTCGAAGCCACGCTCCTCCAGGGCCCGGGCGAACTCGCCCGGGCGCATCGAGTAGTCGGTCGGAAACATCACCACGCCGAAGTCCATGGCCGCCTCCCTGTCAGTTCGACTCTTTGACTCAGGCTCCTAGTAGCTGACGCAGGCGCCACCGTTGGACAGGAACTCGACCAGCTTGACGCCGCCGACGATGGTCGCGCCGGCCACCAGGCCATGCTCATCGAGCTTGCGCTTCTTGACGCACGGCGAGCAGACGTAGATCGTCCCGCCGCCCTTGGCGAAGTTGTCCATCAGCTCGCGGAGCGGCGCGAAGCCCTCCTCGTGGATGTCGTCGGCGTAGCCGCGCTGGGACAGGCGCACCCCCTCCACGCTGAGGAACACGAGCGTCTCCTTGCCCGAGCCGAGGGCCGCGTTGGCGATGACGAACGCCACCGTCGCCTTGTCGGTGTTGTCTTTGGCATGGGTGAGGTTGACGCAGAACCGGTTGGCCATGGCTCAGCTCTCCTTTCGGATGTCGTACACGGGAGGTTGGCCGGCGACGAGCGTGTGACCGGTGAGCCGGCACCAGGCCGGGATATCTTCGGGTGCGCCCGGGTCGCGGGCGACGAGCCTGAGCACCTGGCCGGCCCGCATCCCGTCGAGCCGCGTGCGGAGCTCCAGGACCAGGTCGCCGCATCCGGTATCGCCGGCATCCCAGACTTCATCAGCGCCGTCGCTCATCCGCGCGCTTTCCAGTGAATCCGTTCCCTCCGTCGTGGTAATCCAAACGCCACGGGTTCCTGCGATGGTCACCCAGTCTACTCCTGGCCTTGGCCTTGCCGTAGCCGTGGCCTGACGCGCCGCGCGGGCTGGTGGACCAGGGCCGCCCCGTGTACCCTGTTCGCCTGACGCAGAGGATTCAACCAGACCTCACCAGGAGGATCGTGATGGCCATCAAAGTTGGTGACCGGCTCCCCGACGGAACGTTGACCGAGATGATCGACACCGAGCGGCCGGGCTGTACCGTCGGCCCCAACAACTTCTCGGTGAGTGAGCAGGCCAAGGGCAAGCGGATTGCGATCTTCGCCGTGCCCGGGGCCTTCACGCCGACCTGCTCGAGCCAGCACGTGCCGAGCTACGTGCAGAACGTCGACAAGCTCAAGGGCAAGGGCGTGGACGAGATCTGGTGCATCGCGGTGAACGACGCGTTCGTCATGGGCGCCTGGGGCAAGGACCAGAAGTGTGGGGGCAAGGTGCGGATGATGGCCGACGGCAGCGCGACGTTCACCAAGGCGCTCGGGCTGGACATGGATCTCACCGGGCGCGGCATGGGCGTGCGCTCGCAGCGCTACTCGATGCTGGTGGACGACGGGGTGGTCAAGGCCCTGAACCTGGAGCAGCCGGGGAAGTTCGAGGTCAGCGACGCCGAGACGATGCTGAAAAAGCTCTGAGGGAGCTGCGTTGACTCGAGGAGGAGCCATGCATCGACGACTGTTTCTCTACGGGGCCGCCGCGGCGGCCGCAGGGCTCGGCGCCTGGCCGATGCTCCGCGCGGGGACGGCCGGCGCCGGCCAGATCACGACCGATGCCATCGGTGACAAGGTGCAAACGCTGCCGAAGGGACAACTGCCGGAGTTCGCCAGGCCGCGCGATGTCCAGCGGCTCTACCGCTACGCCGTCGAGCACGGCGACGAGCTGCAGTACATGCCGTGCTTCTGCGGCTGCTATCAATTCGGCCACCAGAGCAACCGTGACTGCTACATCAAGTCCTTCAACCCGGACGGCACGCTCACCTTCACCAGCCACGCCGCGACCTGAACGGTCTGTCTCAACGTCACGCGTGACGTGATGGCGATGCGGACCCAGGGCAAGTCGCTGGTGGAGATCCGCCGGGTCATCGACGGCAAATACCCCGGCGCCACGCCGACGCCGACGCCCTACCCCAAGAACTGAGCGGCGCTGGGCGCTCTCGTCAAGCCCGTGGGCGAAGATCACTCGCCGGCGCAGGCCGGGGAGACGCTGGAGATCCGGACGCACATCCGCGAGCTCAGCGGGGCGCGGTCCGTGTGGGCTCAGGAGATCTGTGAGGCGACCAGCAGCGCCTGGTGGTGACGGCTGTACGGGCCCGGCGCCAGCGACCCGACCGACGGCGCCGCCACGCCACGCCTCGAGGAGGAACGTCCCGCGGGTTAACCTTATCGGAGCGATAAGAACAGCCTATTTGAAGTCCTCGCGCCCCCCGTTGTATCAGTGCTCCGAGTCGGCCAGGCACGCAAGGAGACAGCCCCGTGAACAATCAGCTCTCTCCCGAGACACTCGCCGCCCAGGCCCTCGGTGACGTCGATCCGGCGTCCGGAGCCCTGACGCCTCCGATCCACGCCTCGACGATGTACGAGCGGAGCACCAACGGAACCTATCGCTCGGGTCTCGTCTACACCCGCGCCGACAACCCGACCTACGACCACGCCGAGCGTCTCCTGGCCAGGCTCGAGGGGGGAGCGAGCTGCATGCTGTTCGCCTCCGGCAGCGCGGCGGCCACGGCGGTCTTCCAGGCCTTGCTGCCTGGCGACCATGTTCTCGTGTCCCGGATCCTCTACTGGGGGATCCGCAAGTGGCTCGCCGAGTTCGCCGTCACGTGGGGTCTGGACGTCGAGTTCGTCGACACCAGCGACCTCGATCAGGTGCGAGCGGCCCTCCGCCCCGGCCGCACCCGGCTCCTGTGGGTCGAGACGCCAGCCAACCCGACCTGGGAGATCACCGATCTGGCCGCGGTGAGCAATCTCGCGCACGCCGCCGATGTCCGCGTCGCGGTCGACAGCACCGTCGCGACACCCGTGCTCACACGCCCGATCGAGCTCGGCGCCGACCTCGTGGTCCATTCGGCCACCAAGTACTTGAACGGCCACAGCGACGTCCTCGCCGGCGCCGTGGTCACGGCGCGTCGCGACCCGTTCTGGGAGCGGGTCCGGTCATGGCGCCGAAACGCCGGCTCGGTGCTCGGGCCCTTCGAGGCCTGGCTGCTCCAGCGAGGCATGCGCACGCTGTTCGTGCGGGTGCGCCGCGCGTCGGACACCGCCCTGGCTATTGCCCGCCACTTCGAGGGTCACCCCGCGCTCCGCGCCGTCCTGTATCCAGGGCTGCGGTCGCATCCTGGTCACGAGATCGCCGCCCGGCAGATGCGCGGGGGGTTCGGTGGCATGCTCTCGATCCGTGTGGCCGGAGATGAGCCGGACGCCATGGCGGTCGCCGGCGCCATGCGGGTGTTCAAGCGTGCGACGTCGCTGGGGGGAGTCGAGAGCCTCATCGAACACCGCCGGAGCACCGAGGGCGCCTCATCACCGGTGCCGAAGGACTTGCTGCGCCTGTCCATCGGGCTCGAGGCTCCCGAGGATCTGATTGCTGATCTCGAGGCGGCACTGGAGAAGATCGCGCGTTCTGGAGCGGGTGGCCCGCCGGTGGCCGAGGTCGAGGCGGCCGCGCCGGCGGGAATGGATCTCGCGGCCGCGGTTGCCGCCGTGATGGAGCGGAGTGTGGCCCCCGCTGTCATCGCCCGGGGCGGCGCGCTGCGGGTTACCAGCATCGTCGATGGCGTCGTAACTCTCGAGGCGACCGGCTCACCCGGTGCGGTGGTCCCTGCGGTGGCTTCAATCGAAGCGCTCTTGCGCTCCGCCCTCCCCGCAGTGAACGAGGTGCGGGTGGTCGGCCCTGGAGCGAAGACAGAGCCGGCGGCGCCTGAGGGCCTCATCGAACGCGTTCGCCAAGTCCTCGACGATGTCGTCAACCCGGCAGTCGCCGCCCACCGGGGGCACGTCAGTCTCGTCGACGTGGTCAATCGTCGGGTTCGCATCCGCATGGAGGGCGGGTGTCAGGGCTGTAGCCTCGCCGAGGTGACCATCCGGCAGGGCATCGAGCGGATCCTGCGCGCCCGGCTTCCCGAGATCGAGGCCGTGATCGACGTCACGGACCACAGCGAAGGGACGGAGCCATTCTTCGCCCCCGGCAAGCGCTGACCGCTCAGCGCGGCCGAACGCTAGCGCCGCGGCGGCGCCTCCACAACGGTCACCTCGTGCTTCTTGACTTGCTGAATCTGGGGGCCGGTGACCGTCAGGAACTCGATGTTGATCTCGGCCTTCTCCCCCGGCGGCAAGACGGCCTGCGTCGTCGAGGCGGTGGCCGTCCCCAGGAGCTTGCCGCCCGCGTCGAAGGCCTTGCCGGCGACTTTTACAGGTCCGAGGGGGACGCCGGCCCGGTTCTCCACCGTGCCTTTGATGTGCAGATGCCCTGAGGCGCACACGTACATCCCGGGGTCCATTCCCGGGTGGAGGCCGACGCTTTCAATCTCCACCCGCACTTTGTCTTTGAAATCCGCGGCCCCGACAGTGGTCCACGCTCCCAATCCGAGCAACGCAGCGATGACGCCGATTCCCTTCATGGCTTCGATCTCCTTGCGGCTACTCGATCACACGGTCGGCGCGAAGCAGAACGCCCGGCGGTACGTTGAGGCCAAGCCCCTTCGCGGTTTTGAGATTTACGATGAACTCGATCCGGTCCGGCAGCTCCACCGGCAACTCCGCCGGCGGCGTTCCCGTCAGGATCCGGTGGGCCAGCCGCGCGGCCTGCCGGCCCTGTTGATACTGATCGGGACCATAGGAAGCCAACGCCCCAAATTGCGCCCAGAAGGATGCGGGGTACATGGTCGGGATCTTCTTCGAAGTCGCGACCTCGAGGCTTCGTCCGGGGATATTCAGATTGAGGCCGGATTGCACGATCAGGATCCCGTCGCGCCCGCCCTCCTTCAGCTCGGCCAGGCCGGCTTCGATCTCCAGCGGCGCGGTGATCGCTCGATCGAGCAGCCCGATCCCGAGACGACCGGCCGCGCCCCGGGCCGAGTCGATCGCCTCCCGCTCTTCGGGCTCTCTACCGTCATAGGTCACCAGCACTCGACGGAGTGCGGGGACAGCCTCCCTGAAGAGCTCGAGCCGCTTTCCCGTCAGCTCGGCGCGCAGACTGCCGATGCCCGTGATGTTCCCACCCGGCCGGGCGAGGCTCCGCACCAGGCCGAGCCTGACCGGATCCCCAGCCTGCGTGAACACGATCGGGATCGTCGTTGTTGCGTTCCGACAGGCCTGCGCATCGGGACCGGCAACGCAGTAGAGGAGGTGAGGATTCACACGCACCAGCTCGGCGGCAAGATCGGCCAGGCGCGCCGGGTCGCCCTGCGCGGCGCGCGTCTCGAAGGTGACGCGCTGGCCCTCGACGTATCCCAGATCTCTGAGCCCGTCCCGAAATCCCTCGGTATTACTGTGCCAGGGGGACCAGGCGGTCGTCAGGACGCCGATCCTCACCGCCGTCGGGCTCGGATTCTGCCCTTCCGCCGGCGTGAGGAAAACAACCGCCAGCGCCGCGAGGGCGAGCGCCGCCACGCCCTGACCGATTCCCTTGCCTTGCTCCCGGCGCATCAGGGGTCTGACTCTAGCGCCGGCCCTCGAGGCGAACAAGCCATGAAAGCGTTTTCTCAGACCCCGGGAATCTCAGGCTTCGGTGTGATAGAGAACCCGGCTGAGCCGAAGGGCCAACCCGTGCTTCTGGAGGAGCTCAGCGACAATCCCGTCCAGGACGCGACGATGCTCGACCGTCTTGGCGCCCCGATATACCTCCTGGACCTCTCGAGGCGCCGAGCGCAGCCCTCGCCCGAGTCGCTGCAGAATGTATGAGCTCAGATTGATGTGCTCGACGTAGACCGAGCGTACGCCGGTGCGGGCGAGGCCTCCGAAGAGGGCGTCCAGCGCTCCGACGTCATACCGGAAATGAGGCAGAAGGGGTCCGACGAAGGCATAGGTCTCGATGCCCTCGGCGTGCAGCGCGGCCAGTGCTTCCAACCGCCGGCTGGCCAGCGGAGCCCGAACTTCGAGGAAGCGGCTGAGGCGGTCGTCGGTCGTGGTGACGGTCAGACCGACGTGGGCGCGGGGGATTGCGCCGAGGACGTCCACGTCGCGCAGAACCAGGGGTGACTTGGTGAGAATGCCGACGACGCCGGGGTACGGCTCTCGGGCCAGGGTTTCCAGGATGCCACGCGTTAACCGGTACTTCTTCTCAGCCCCCTGATAGGCGTCGGTGACAGAGCTCAGCAGAATCGTGGGAGCCCTGGCGGCTCTCCTGAGTTTCTCCAGCTCGACTGTGAACAGCGAGACGGCGTTGACCTTGGCGTAAACGTAATTGCCCCAGTTGGCCACCGGCTCGCCGACGAAACGGCCGGCGAAGCTGGCATAACAATACTGGCAGCCGAAGGCGCAGCCCGTGTAGGGGTTCACGACGTACTCGGTGTCCGGGAGCTTGGACCGCACGAGTATCGATTTCGCCTCGATCTCTTTGACCTTCATCTCACGCCCCGCCCCCACGGCCCTGGCGCAGGGGGCTTGACCCCGGACCATAGTACAGGGTGCAGGATGCCACATGGTACATGGAGGTGGCCATGGAACGGGGTCCGCTGCGTGTCGGCGAGGTCGGGATCCGGGCTGGCTGTATCGAGAGGCGGGTGCGTCTCATCAAGTGGGCCCAGGGCCTGGGATTCACCCTGAGGGAGATCGGCGAATTGGCCCCTATCCCGCGGGACCACGTGCGCGGGCGCACCCATCAGGTGCTGAACGGCTGCGCCGAAAGCCAGCGTCTATGCCCGTCGCACCCGCCCTTGACTGGTCTTCTCGAGCGCCTCCATGAACGTCCGCGCGCTCGCCGAGAGCCGCCGCGCCTCGTTGTGAATGACGTGGAAGTGGCGCGCGATCCGGAGGCCCCGGAGGCGGAGCGCGCGAAGCCGCCCGGTCGCCACCTCGCCCCGGACGGCGTGAACCGACACGAAGGCCACGCCGAGCCCGGCCATCACCGCCTGCTTGATCGCCTCGGTGTGATCGAGCTCCATCGCGACACGGTACTTGATGCCGGCGCGCTGCAATGCCCGCTCGGTGACCTGCCGCGTCGCCGACCCCTCCTCCCGCATCAGCAACGGCTGGCTGGCGAGCTGCGCCGGCGCGACCGCGCGGCGGCGGGCCCACGGGTGGCCCGCCGGGACGACCAGCACCAGCTCGTCGAGCAGCCCGGCGGTCACGCATTCCTCGCCGGGGCCCAGGATGTGTCCGCCGATCACGCCCAGATCCAGCTCGCGACGGCGCACCCGCATCTCGATCACCTGTGAGTTGGCGACCTGCAACTTCAGCTCGATACCGGGGTACCGCGCGCGGAACGCGGCGATCACCGCGGGCAGGACGTAGAACCCGGGCGTCGTGCTGGCGCCAACGAGAAGAGAGCCGTGGGCCAAGCCGTCGAGCTCGGCGATGGCCTGATGGGCGCCTTCTACGGCCGTGGCGATCCGCGTCGCCCAATCCTCGAAGACTCGCCCCGCTTCGGTGAGGGTCACCTCCCGCCCGCGCCGGTTGAAAAGCGGCTTGGCCAGCTCCCGCTCGAGCTCGCCCACGTGCTCGGAGAGCGTGGGCTGGGAGAGATGCAGCGCCGTGGCCGCCCGGCTGAAGCTCTTCTCCCGGGCCACCGCGAGGAACACCTCGACCTGGCGGATGGTCATTCGGGATTTCCCTATCGTTTGGATGCAAACTTCGTATTGGACCCTATAGCAACCCAGGGCGTAAAACAAGGGCCAGAGCAAAGAACCCGGGAGGAGGGCCTCATGATCTTCCGCCAGTTCCTCGCCCCGAAGACGGGCTGCGCCAGCTACCTCTTCGGCTGAGGGGGCGCAGGCGCCTGCGCTGTGGTGGATCCACAGCAAGAGATCGAGCCGTATCTCGAGGCGGCCGCCCAGAAGTCCATGCGGATCACCCACGTCTTCGAGACCCACGTCCAGGCCGATCACCTGTCCGGCGCCCGGCGCCTGGCGGCGGTCACCGGTGCGCCCGTCTTCTTCCACGAGGCCGCGCCCGTCGACTTCCCGCACGCCACCGTGGCCGACGGCGAGGAGCACGAGCTGGGCAACGTCCGGCTGACGATCCTCCACACCCCCGGCCACACGCCGGAGAGCCTCTCAATTCTGGTCGTCGACCGGACGCGAGGGCCGGAGCCGTGGTTCGTCCTCACCGGGGACACGCTCTTCTCGGGGGGCGTGGGGCGGCCGGACCTCCTCGGCGACGGATCGGAGACGGCGGCGGCCGAGCAACTCTACGAAAGCCTGCACGGCCGGCTCCTGAAGCTGCCCGATCACATCGAGGTCTATCCCGCCCACTTCGGCGGCGCCGCCTGCGGCAAGGGGCTCAGCGGCAAGCCCGGCTCGACGATCGGCTTCGAGCGCCGCTTCAACCCTGCGCTCCAGCTCACGTCGAAGGCCGAGTTCGTCCGCTTCGTCCTGGCCGACTTGCCGCCGCAGCCCCCCGCCTTTGCCGAGAACCGACGGCGGAACCTGAACGGCGCGTGAGCGAGCCCCGGCTGGGCCTCCGCGAGAACCTGCCTCAGTTCTCGCTGCTGGTCCTCGTCAACGCCTTCGTCGGCGCGATGGTCGGCCTCGAGCGCACCGTCCTGCCCCTGCTCGGCGAGCAAGAGTTCGGCCTCGGCTCAAAGACGGCGATCACGTCCTTCATCGTGAGCTTCGGAGTGACCAAAGCGGTCCTGAACCTCGCCGCCGCCCGAGTCTCCGACCGCATCGGCCGCAAGCCGATCCTGGTCGCCGGCTGGTGCCTGGCCCTGCCTGTGCCGTTCCTGATCATCCTGGCACCGGCGTGGTGGTGGATCGACCTCGCCAACGTGCTGCTCGGCGCCAACCAGGCGATGGCGTGGTCGATGACCGTCATCATGAAGGTCGATCTCGTCGGCCCTCGTCGGCGGGGCCTGGCGCTCGGGCTGAACGAGTTCGCAGGTTATGTCGCGGTCGCGGTGACGTCCTGGGCCACCGGCTACATCGCCGGCCACTACGCGCTCCGGCCTCAGCCCTTCTACCTCGGAATCGGCATCGCGGTGGTCGGCCTCGCGCTGTCCGCGCTCTTCGTCAGGGAGACGCGCGGCTACGTCCATCTGGAGGCTGCCTCAGCGCCGCGGCCGGATGCCGGCCCGGCCCCGTCGCTCGGCCGCATCTTCTACGTGACGAGCCTGGGCAACGTGAGCCTCTTCGCCGTCTGTCAGGCCGGCCTCGTCAACAACCTCAACGACGGCATGTCGTGGGGGATCTACCCACTGTTCTTCGCCGCCTACGGGCTGGGCGTCCAGCAGATCGGCGTGGTCAAGGCCGTCTACCCCGGCGTCTGGGGCATGCTCCAGGTCCTGACCGGCCCCCTCTCGGACCGGCTCGGGCGCAAGGGCCTGATCGCGTGGGGGATGATCGTCCAGGCCGGCGGGATCTGGCTCACCGTGCTCATCCCCGATTACGCGGCCTGGCTGACCGGCGCCGCGCTCCAGGGCCTGGGCACGGCGATGGTGTACCCAACACTGCTGGCCGCGATCACCGACCACGCCCACCCCACCTGGCGCGCCTCCAGCCTGGGCGTCTACCGCTTCTGGCGCGACCTCGGCTACGCCGTCGGCGCGCTCCTCTCCGGGATCGTGGCCGACCTGGTGGGGCTCGCGGCGGCCATCCATGTGGTGGCCGCGCTCACCCTCATGTCAGGGCTCGTCGTGGCGAGAACGATGAGCTACCCCCACGTGGCTCCGATGGCCCTTCGCGTGTAGCGCCGTTCCACCGCGGGACACTGGAATCCTTAGCCGTCGCGTCCGCGTCCAAACGTCGGGGAGCCAACTCATGCTGGACGCGCAGCCGATCGCCGCCGAAGTGCCCGACGAGGCTGAGGTCCTCGACGCCTATTCCCGTGCCGTCGTCGCCGTCGTCGAGCAGGTCGGACCGGCCGTCGTGAGCATCGCCGCCGGCGCCAGGACTGCGCCCGGTCGGCTCGAGCGCCTCGGCGCGGGATCCGGCGTGCTAATCGCGCCGGACGGCTACGTCCTCACCAATAGCCACGTCGTCCACGCGGCCGGGAGGCTCGAGGTGACGCTCACCGACGGCCGCACGCTCGGGGCCACGATGGTGGGGGACGATCCGGCAACGGACCTGGCGGTGATCCGTGTGATCGCCTCCGGCCTGCCGCTGGCTCCCCTGGGCCAGTCGGCCGGGCTCCGCGTGGGCCAGCTCGTGATCGCCATCGGGAACCCCTTCGGGTTTCAGTCCACGGTCTCCGCCGGCGTGGTGAGCGCGCTGGGCCGGTCGCTCCGCAGCACCACCGGGCGCTTGATCGAGAACATCATCCAGACCGACGTGGCCCTCAACCCCGGGAACTCGGGCGGGCCGCTGGTGGACTCGCGCGGGCGTGTAGTCGGCATCAACACGGCCATCATCGCTATCGCCCAGGGCATCAGCTTCGCGATTCCCGTGGACACGGCCGGCTGGGTCGTCTCCGAGCTGCTCACCCGCGGCCGGGTGCGGCGGGCTTACCTCGGACTCTCGGGCCAGACGCGCCCGGTGGAGCGCCGACTCGCCCGGAGCCTCGGCCTGGCCCAGGAAACGGCGGTCGAGATCGTGACCGTCGAGCCGGCGGCCCCGGCGGCGCAGGCCGGACTCCGCGAGGGCGATCTCATCGTGAGCCTCGACGGCGCGCCGGTGAGGCGGATCGACGATCTGCACCGCGCGCTGGCCGCCGGGGCTGTCGGCGTGCCGCTGGTCCTGGGGATCGTTCGGGCGGGGGCGCAGATGGAGTCGACCGTCACGCCGGTCGAAGCGCCCTGAGCCGATGGACGGCGTGCTGGAGTTCCTCGTCCGGCACGGTGAGCTGGTCCTGTTCGTCTATGTGTTCGCCGACCAGGTGGGCGTGCCGCTGCCCGCCGTCCCGGTCCTGCTCGCCGCCGGCGCCCTGGCGGCCACCGGCAAGCTGAGCTTTCCGGTGGCGATCGCGCTGGGCGCGGTCGCCTCGCTCGCGGCCGATCTCATCTGGTACTTCCTGGGACGGCTCCGCGGCGCCGCCGTCCTCCGGACGCTGTGCAAGGTCACGCTCGAGCCGGACTCCTGCGTGCGCCGCACCGAGAACCTGTTCCTGCGCCACGGCGTCCGCTCGCTCCTGGTGGCCAAGTTCATCCCCGGGCTGAGCACGGTCGCCCCACCGCTGGCCGGGATCGTCGGGGTCGGTCTCGTGAAATTTTCGCTCTACAGCGGCGTCGCCGCACTTCTGTGGGTCGGGGCCTGGATGGCCATCGGCCACGCCGTGGGCGACGCGCTGGAGGGCGTGGCCGCGATGAGCCGCCACGGCGCCACCATCGGCGGCGCCGCTCTCGGAGCCGTCATCGCCGGCTACGTCGTCTTCAAGGGGATCGACCGCCGCCGCTTCCTGCGCAGCCTGAGGACGGCGCGCATCGGCGCCGACGACCTCAAGCGGTTGCTCGACGCGGGCGAGCAGCCGCTCGTGGTGGATCTGCGCACCCCGCTCGACGTCCGGGCCGTCCCCTACCTGATCCCCGGAGCGCTGCGCATCGGCCCGGAAGAGCTGGAACGGCGCGGCCGCGAGCTTCCACGCGACCGGGAAATCGTCGTGTACTGCAGCTGACCCAACGAGGCGACCAGCGCCCGGGTGGCGCTGCGGCTCAAGCGCCTGGGGATCCGAAGGATCCGGCCCCTGGCCGGCGGCTTCGAAGCGTGGCAGGCGCGTGACTTCCCCGTCGAATCCGTCGTCCTGGAGCCTGACGTCCTCAAGCCGGTCTAGCCGGCGCGAAGGACTACGGCATCCTGAACTGATCACACCGAGCGAACCACCACCGCCACCCCGCCCACGATGAGCGCCGCGGCTGCGGCCATCCGCCACGTCACCCGCTCCAGGTCGCGCAGGAAGATCGCCGTCAGCGCCAGCGCGAAGATCGACTGCGCGTTGATGAGCGGCGATACGAGCGAGACGTCGCCGTAGGCCAGCGCGCGCCACATCGCCAGGTAGGCGAGGCCCTCGGCCAGCCCCGACAACGCCAGAAAGCCCAGCCCGACGCGCGGGACCCGCAGGCCGCCGGCGGGACGCCAGAGGCCGGTGAAGAGCCACACCGCCACCAGCGAGGTGACGGTGGCGGCGGCCGCAGCCAACAGCGGATGCTCGTAGTCACGGAACCCGTAGCGGCTCAGGATGTCGCGCACGGCGAAGCCGAGCGCGGCCAACAGCGGGAAGACGAGATCACGGCGCCGCCAGGCGGGCTCGGCGCCGCCCCGCCGCGAGAGCAGGACGCCGCCGGCGACGATGCCGGCCGCGCCGGCCAGAAGACGCCAGCCTGGCCGCTCACCCAGGAGGAGTATCGCCATCGCGACCGAGAAGAGGGGCGCGGTGGCCACCAGTGGAGCCGCCCGGGCCAGGCCGACCCGGTGCACACCCACGAAGAGCACGAGCCGGGCCAGGCCTGGCGCCACCAGGCCGGCGGCGAGAAAGGGCAGGATCCGCCACGTCAGCAGCGGCTCGAGCGGGACGGTGGCAACGGCGAGGACCCAGATGAAGACGGCGGTGAAGGTGACGGAGACGACGGCGGCCGTGAAGGGCGAGGCGTACTGCAGTCCACGCTTGAGGAAGACCCCGGCGACCCCGAACCCGAGCGCGGCCGTCAGGGCCAGCAGCGGCGCCCAGGTCACCGCCGTCGCTGTCTGTCCGGAGCGGGCGTCACCGAGACGTCGGCCGGCGGGGGCGAGGGAGGGATCGTGTATACTCGGGGGGCTTTTCCCTCACCATGCACGTCTACGCGTTCTCGACGCCGCAGCAGGCCGGCTGGCGCTGGCGCATCATGAACTACGCCGGCGAGGTCGTGGAGGAGTCTCGCGAATCCTTCCCCAGCATCGCGCGGGCGGTGGCCGAGGGCTCGGCGCGGCTCGAGCGGATGAACGTCGTGGACCGCACGGTCCGCGTCAGCCCCTCCCAGCTTCGGCTGGGCCGGCGGACCGATCGCCGATGAGCGCAGCGCCTTAGGCGTCCGCTGACGGCCGTCCTCTACCAGCGCGGCCCGCGGCTCCGGCCGCGGTTGGGTCCCTCTCGGCGGCCGCCGCCGCCCCCGCCTCCCCGATCCGCCGCCTTGGCGATCTCGACCTTGATCTGGCGGCCGTCGACGTCCTTGCCGTTGAGACGATTGACCGCCTCCTGAGCGTCCTCGGCCTTCTCCATCTGGACGAAGCCGAAGCCGCGCGAGCGGCCGGTATCGCGATCGGTCACCACCGTCGCCGACTCGACGGCACCGATGGCCGCGAAGATCTCGCGGAGCCGGTCGCTGGAGGTCGAGAAGGAGAGACCACCGACGAAGAGTCGCTGGCTCATCTGGGGCTTCCTGACTTCTTCCGCCCGGGTGGACACGTCCGCCAACGCGGAAGAGGCGTCGGAGACGCGGGCTGGAGGATCGCGGTTCTCAATGAGCCGCCGGTCCGGCCAGACGCCCGTACTATACGCCGGGGCGCCGCCGAATACGAGTCCTGCCCCGCCGCGCGCCGGTTCGTATAATGGCCCCGTGCGCGTCGAGTACCGCGAGGAGCCCTGCCGGAGCGCGCTCAACCGGGTGACCGGGATGAGCTTCCGCTGGTCGCTCAACCCCTACATGGGGTGCGAGCATCAGTGCACCTTCTGCTACGTCCGAGCCTTCGAGCGTCGCGCCGATCGGCCGTCGGACGAGCGCTACGGGCGGTCGATTCGGGTGAAGGTCAACGTCGTCGACGTCCTCCGACGCGAGCTGGCTCGGCCGGGCTGGCGCCGGGAGCTGGTGGCCATCGGTGCGGCCACCGACCCCTACCAGCCGGCCGAAGGGCGCTACCGCCTCACCCGCGGCTGTCTGCAGGCGCTCGCCGCCGCGCGCAATCCGTTGAGCATCGTGACGCGCGGGCCGCTGGTCGTCCGGGACATCGACGTGCTGCAGGAGGCGGCGCGGCGCGCCGACGTCTCCGTGCACTTCTCCGTCCCCACGCTCGACCCCGAGGTGTGGCGGAAGACCGAGTTCGGCACGCCGCCGCCTCGCCAGCGGCTCCGCGCGCTCCGGATGCTGGTGGAGGCGGGGATCGATGCCGACGTCGGGATGGCGCCCATCCTGCCCGGCATCTCGGATCGTCCTGAGCAGCTGGCGGAGGTCGTGCGGGCGGCACGTGAGGCCGGGGCCACGGGGGTGTGGTGCAATGTGCTGTTCCTCCGGCCCGGCACCCGGGAGCACTTCCTCGAGCACCTGGCCCGGGACTGGCCCGAGCTCCTGCTCCGCTACGAGCGACTCTACCGCAAGCCGTACCTCGACACGTCGGTGACGGAGCCCATTCGACGGCAGGTGGCGGCGCTGCGCGATGAGATGGCAATCGCCGATCGGCGGCTGGTGCGGCTCGAGCCGCCCGTCGAAGCCGAGCAGCTCGCGCTCGCGATCTGACCTACCGCCGCTGCCCCTGGTCGCTCGCCTTCAGGGCACCGGCATCGGCGAGCGTGTACTCGATCACCTCGGGCAGCATGATTGGCCACAGCGCCGCGCCATGCAGGATCGTGCCCAGCTGCGGCCGGGCGGCCCGATTCGGGCGGCCCCACGAAGCCCACAGGTCATACACGTAGTACAGGAGCCCCGTGCCTAGTCCCATCACGAGCCACGTCACCGCCCCGCGACGCCACCCGATGGTCCACACCATGGTGAAGCCAACGACATAGCAGCCAAGCCAACCGAAATTTCTCCAGCCGCGGATCGCAGGGTTGCTGAACATGGAAAAAAACAGGGTCCACACGGCGGGAAGCGCCAGATACAGAAGCCACCTCGGATCGATCACCTGGACTCTCCGTTCGAGCGGCGGCGTGCCGTCGCAACTGTGGTCGCAACTCACGCGAAGGGGAGGTTTGGAGGGGGCGGCCGCTGCCCCCTCCAACTTCATGTTGGGGGACGAAGTCCCCCTCCGAGGCTTAAAGCGCCCGCGAGCGCACGCGGAAGTCGACGTTCTCGCGCACCCACTTCCACAGGCGCGCCTGGTCCCGTGGCTCCATCCCGGCCAAGACCTGCGCGCGCCAGCCCTTCATCACCTCGTTCTCGGCGGTCCACAGCCGCACGCGCTGCCGCCGCACGTGCTTGCGCCAGTTGTCGCCGACCTTGGGGCTGGCGTACATCAGCCGGAGCGTCGTGTTCTTGGACAGGTACTCGAGCGGGCTGAGGTCGATGCGCTCGTACAGCGCCATGCTTCCCGGCGGGGCGCCGCGCATCGGGATGTCGGGAACGCCGTCGCTCACGATGACTACGGTGATGGGGCTCAGGACGAGGTTGCGCTCCTTGGCGATCCGCGCCACCTGGGCGAAGAACGCGTTGAAGTCGGTCAGCGTGTCGGTCGGCGGGTACCACCGCCGCAGATCCGACTCGATCTGGGCGACGTTCTTGCCCATGAAGTCGTGGATGGGGCGAAAGGCCTTGGGCTCATCGCTCTGCCGGCCGCCGATCGCCGCCACGAACAGCTCCCGGGGCCGCGTTAGCCCCCCCAGCCCATTGAGGTGGCCGTGCAGGTAGTAGGCGAGAAAGGTCAGCGCGTCCTCGCGATCGCGCTCGAACGATCCGCTGGTGTCGATGCCCACGAACAACGAGTCCCGAGGCTTGGCCGGGCCGCCCTCCTGGCCGGCGCCGGGAATGGGGGTCAGGACAGCGGCGGCCAGGGCCAGCGCGACAGCGAGACCCCGCATCACGCCCCCTCCTGCTTGCGCGGCTGTAGCTGCAGGTGGCTGAGCAGCTCGCGCGTCTCCATTACCTCGCGCAGCCCCTTGAACGGCAGGCTGAAGAGCGGCCGGCCGGTGAGCAGCACCATGGCGAAGTTCAGAGCCCCAGCCACGATGTGCAGGACGGGCAGGGCCAGATACTCCATGAGCTGCTCGCTCTTCTCGTGCAGCCAGCCGATCTCGCGCTTGAAGTCGGCCAGCGGGGCCTGCCACCACGCCGGGGCCTGCTGTGCCCGGGCGTCGGCGTGAACGTGTTTGCCTTCCATGTCCATCATCGGCTGGCGGGAGATGAAGGCCAGCAGAGGCGGCGTGCCGTAGCGGCCGAAGAGGAACCACGTCATCCCGCGGATACCCACCCATCCGAACGTCGCCAGCGACAGGGTGAAGCCGATGCCCGGGCGGAAGCGTTCGCTCGTCTGCTGGGCGATCCAGGGGGTGATGGCGTCGACCAGCTCGCGGTAGAGGAACATCACCTCGAAGATCATGACGAAGACTTCGACCAGGACGATCTGGATGATGAACTTGAACTCCCGCTTCTGCACGGCATCCACCAGCGCTTGCACGCAGGCGAAGCTGCCCATGATCAGCAGGAAGAGGAAGAACCACAGGATCGGGCCGACCAGGCGCGACGTCTGCTCGCTGCCCACCAGGTCGGCCAGCACCTCATTGATGGTGGGGGACAGGGTGTACGTGAAGATCGTGGCTTCCAGCAGGCACCAGAAGAGCAACATCAGGAAGGCGACCCAGGGCACGCCGGGCTGGAAGTACTGGCTGGTCATGCGCCCCGTCATGGTGAACGGCATGAGGATGACGTTGCGGAGCGCCTCCACCATGAACTTGAGGCCGAGGCTGCCCAGGGTGAACAGCCAGCCGGCCATCACCATCGCCATCCGGAACAGACCCACCCAGTAGAGCCACACCGTTCGCGCGGCGTCCCACCACATCACGAGCATGGTGGACAAGAAGGCCACGCGCCGCGACCGGAAGGGCAGCGTGTAGAGCGAGAGCTGGGTGCACCAGAGCCCCACGATGGCCAGGAGCACGGGGAACATCAGGAACACGAACTTGCCCAGCGCGCTCCACGCCGAATCGTTGACGATGAAGAAATCGATGACGACCCGCTGCAGGCGAGGGATCCAGACGATGGGCGCGATCAGCAACTCGACCACCTCGCGCCACCGCTCGGGGACCCTGGTGATGATCTGCTCGAACATTGTGCCCTCCTCCTTGACGGATCGGCCCAGGCGGGAGAAAGCAAACTCCTGGCCCGGCCATCAAGTACCTGATTTCTCAGACGGTCATCGCCCCCAGCGGGGACTTTTTGTCACGATGAGGTGGCACGTTGGACAGAACGAGCGCAGCGCCGGGTGTCACGCGCTCCCGTCGAGCCACTCCACCGCGAGGTCGCGGCAGCGGACCCACGAGAAGTAGGTTGTGCCCAGCACCGCGTGAGAAAGCGCGATCGGCGTGAGACAGCGGTCGCGCAGGTAGTACCAGCTCCACACGCCGCCGCCGACCATCGTCAGCAGTGTCACGTCCCACTCGGGCAGGTGCACCAAGCCGTACAGGATCCCGTTCAGGATGGCGAGCGTGACGGGCGACGCGCGGGGCAGGAGCGTTCGGAGGCGGCCGAGCAAGTAGAACTGGAACAGCGTCTGCTGGGCCAGAGCCCAAGGAACGAAGAGGACGAGCCCGACCGCCAGCGTCGGACGCAGGAGGGGGCAGCCGCCGGCGAGAGCGCCGACGACCGCGAACAGCAGGGTCACGACGGCGGTGCCGACCAGCATGTGAATGGCGGAATGGCGCAGGCGCTCGCTCAGGGACCCGGGCGGCGCGCCCCAGATCCGCCGGCGCGTCTCCCGGGCAGTGAGGCCGACGAGGGCGAGTGCGAAAAGGGCCAGCCCGGCGTCAAGGCCGACGGGCCGCCGCGGCAGCACGACGAGATAGCCGAGCGTGAGCACGGCGAGGGCCACCAGCTCGACGGCCACACGCCGGCGGATCGACGGCTCGCTCACCTACACCAGCCTGCCCTGAGCCGCCGGATAGGTGACGCCCATCCCCTCGATACGAGCCCACGGCGTGAGCGCGTGAGGCTCGGGGCGGCCGGGCTCCACGATGTGCTCCTCGATCAGCGAGCGCAGGCTCCCCTCGAACTCCGGCGTCTGCATGTAGTCGGCGTAGCCCCGGAAGCCCGCGCTCCGCCAGGCACGGTTGACCGAATCGGCTCGCGGCGGCCGGCGCCCGCCGAGTCCGGGGAGATGGAGATAGATGATGCCGGCAGGGTCGAGACGCGCCGCCAGCGCTTCGCGATTAAACTGCGGATGGCGGCGCGAGTGGGGGAAGCGCCGGACATCGACGAGCTGCCTGATTCCGGCGCTCTCCAGGAGCGCGAGCAGCTCGTCCGCCGACCGCGTGGAGTGTCCGATCGTCCAGATCACGCCTGCTCTCCTGGCGACGCGGCAGCACGCCGGGCGTGCGGCGCGCTTACGGCGACTCGCGGCGGGCGATGAGGACGGCGAGCTGGTCGGGATCGACGGGCTTCACGAGGTGCAGGTCGAAGCCTGCCTCGGCCGCCCGCCGCTGGTCCTGTGGCTGCCCATAACCCGTCAACGCCACGAGGAGCACCGCCGGCCCCAGCGCCGCCCGCACGCGGCGGGCCACCTCGTAACCGTCAAACCCCGGCAACCCGATGTCGACGAGCATCACGTCCGGCCGCTCGCGTCGCGCCCACTCGGCCCCTTGGGGGCCGTCGCCGACCACCCACACACGGTGCCCGGCCAGCTCCAGCGCGATCCGCATCATCTCGGCGGCGTCGGCGTTGTCCTCCACGATGAGGATGCGGCGCTCGCCGCCGGGCGGGACCGGAGACGGCGCCGGCGCGACACGTGGGGTCGTCGCGCCGGCGGGTAGCCGCACGATGAACTCGCTGCCCTGCCCCTTGCCCTCGCTCCGCGCGGTGACCCGACCGCCGTGCAGCTCCACCAGCCGGCGCACGAGGGTCAGGCCGATGCCGAGGCCGCCCTCCGAGCGCGCCGGCGAAGGGTCGACCTGTGCGAACAGGTCGAAGACCCGGGGCAGCATCTCGGAGGGGATGCCGATGCCGGTGTCCTTCACCGAGAACACGATCCAGTCCGGCTCGGCGCGCCCCGTTACGGTGATGGTGCCGCCGCCCGGCGTGTACTTCGCCGCGTTGTGCAGGAGGTTCCCGATGATCTGCACGAGGCGTGTGGGATCGGCCTCCAGCCGGATCGGATCCTCGGGCAGCGCGAGCCTCACGGTGTGGCCCCTGGCCTCCACCAGGTCGCGCGTGGCTTCCACCGCCTCGCTCACCGCCGTGGCCAGCTCGACCGGGGCCTTCACCAACTCGATCTTGGCCTGAGTGATCCGCGCCACGTCCAGCAGATCGTCGAGCAGCCGGGTTAGATGCATGAGCTGGCGCTCGATGATGGCCCGGGCGCGCTGCACCAGCGGATCCGTGCTCAGCCGTCGACCGACGAGGTAGATGCCGCTGCGGATCGGGCCCAGGGGATTTCTCAGCTCGTGGGCCAGCATGGCCAGGAAATGGTCCTTGGCGACGCTGGCCGCCTCTGCCTCGCTGCGCGCGCGGCGCTCCGCCTCGTAGAGGCGCGCGTTGTTGAACGCGATGGCGGCCTGGTCGGCGAAGGCCTGGGCCACCCGAACCTCGTCGGCGGTGAACCGCCGTCCGACCCGGTCGCCCAGGAAGAGCACCCCGATCACCTCATCCTGGACGATCAACGGCACGGCCAGCCCCGCCCGGTGCGGCGACGACTCCAGACGACCGCGCAGCTCGGCGCCGATGACGATGCGTGAGTCCTGCATCAGATCGGTGGTCATCACCGGTTGGCGCTCGCGCATGGCAAGGCCGACGGTTCCCATCTCGGAGGGAATCGTCAGGTTCTCGGGAAAGCCCGGCCCGATCTCTCCCGAGACGGCCAATCCCCGGAAGACCCCCGTCGAGGGATCGAGCCGGTAGACGACCGCGCAGGTGGCGCCGATCAAGTCGCGCACGCGTCCCACCACGCGCTCGGCCACGTCGTCGAAGCTGAGGGTCTGGGACAGCAGCCGGCCGGTCTCGGCCAGGGCCTCGGCTGACCGCCGGCGCGCTTCGCTTTCGCCGTAGAGCCGAGCGTTGTCCACGGCCAGGGCCGCCCGCCGGGCCAGCTCCTCCGCCAACGCCAGGTCCGCCGCCGAGTAGCGCCGTCCCGACTCCCCGGAGACGAGGGAGATCGCGCCGAGCGTACGGCCGCGAGCGATGAGCGGCACCACGACGTATGAGGCGTACGCCAGCTCGCGAGCGAGCCGGCGGTGCTCGGGGTCGACGGCGATGGCGTCGAGCACGGGCCCGGTGACCTCGGAGGCGAACTGGGGGCGCCCGCTGCGCAGCACCTCGGCGACCGGATGGGGTCCGTGCGGATCGGGGGCGAAGCGCTCCTGGAGGATGGCGACCATCTCCTGCTTGCCCGGGTTGGCGTGGGCGGCCGCCACCCTCCGGATCGTGCCGTCCACGGCGAGGACGTCGATCACGCACATGTCGGCCATCATCGGCACGGCCAGGCGGGCCAGGCTTCCCAGGGTCTGCTCGTAGTCCAGGCTCGAGGTGAGCAGCGTCGAGGCCTCGCCCAGGAAGGCCAGGCGCCTCTGCGTTGCTTCGGCCTCCTCGCGGGCCGCGCGCTCGGCGGTGAAGAGCTGGCTGTTGCGGATGGCGGCGGCCGCGTGGTCAGCCAGCCGGAGCAAGGCGGCCTCTTCGCGATCGCCGAAGTGGCGCACCCGGCGCTTGTTCGCGTAGATCAAGCCTTCGATGCGCTCGCCGATACGAATGGGCACCACGAGCACGGAGCGGGTGTGCTCGGCCTCGATGATCGGCAGGTACTCCGGGACCAGCCGCGGGTCGCGGCGGATGTCGTCGGTGCGCGCCGGCTGCCCGGTGGCCAGCACGTATCCGGCCAGACCCTTGCCAGGTCCGAGGTGCAGGTCGCGGTAGCCCTCGGTGCGGGCGCCCGCTGAGTATCGGAAGGTCAGGTCATCGGAGCCAGGCTCGCGAAGGGCGATGCGCACGATATCGCAACGGCACAACGCCTTGGCCACCTCGGCGACCCGCTGCAGGATGGTGTCGAGGTCGAGCGAGGCGTTGATGGTGCGCGCCAGCACGCCGAGCAGCTCGGCCTCGGGGCGGTCATGGTAGGCGCCGCGCACCACGTCCCGGGGACGCTCGCGCTCGATGTCCCGACTCACGAAGGGTGGCCACTCGCGGCCGACATGGCCCAAGTTTCCGTTTTCCGCGGGTTTTCGCAATGGGAAAAGTTTTTCTTACCGGTGAACCCGCCGGGCGGTGCCCTTGACAGCCGTAGTGCACCACCCCATGATCCCGGCCAGCATCCGAGTACCCCTCCGGGATCGGGGGACGTGCCATGTCCCAGGAGTGGAGAGAAGAACAGCCCTCCCCGAGCGAGCGCCCGCGCGCGCCACCGTTCAGCCCTGCCTTCCGGCGAGACTCCACCGCAATCGTGACTTTCACACCAAGGAGGTCGTATGGCCGCAACGGTAGTGGAACGGCGGGCCGTCGACACTCGCCCCATCAACCGCGTCCCCGACCCGTTTCCGCTGACCCTGGCCGGGATGCTGGCGGCGCTCGGCCCGCAGGCGATCAACTTCGGCATCTCGATCGGCGGCGGCGAGGCCTACCTGCTGCCCAACGTGTCCGCGCGCGGCACCCTGCACATGCACTGGCTCATGTTGGTGTCGGTCGTCCTGGAGACCGCGCTGGTGTACGAGTGCATCAAGTACGGCATTTGCACCGGTCGCTCCTTCTTCGCGGCCACCAACGACCTCAAGCCTTTGGGCTTCTGGCCGTGGTTCTGGACGGTGGTCACGATCCTCACCTTCGCCTGGCCGGCCTGGATGGGCGGCGCCGTCATCGCCGCCTGGCGCTTCACCGGCATCAACAACCCCTTCCCCTTCGGCCCACCCCATTACCTGTGGGCCGTCATCGCGCTGGTGGCGGTGCTGGTCGTGTTCTACTTCTCCAACCGGACCTACGTGTTCCTCGCGAAGTTCTTCACGGTCATCATGGCCGCCAACATCGTGCTGGTGCTGGCGATCACGATCATCGCGGCGAAGCCCGAGCACTACTGGACGGTGTTCATGGGCTATCTCGGCGTCCTCTATCTCACCGAGGGCTTTCCGGCCAAGCTGACGGGGACCGACGCGCTGGCCTTGTTCAACCAGCCGGGCGGCAGCCTCATGTGGGTCTCGTTCTGGGTCATCGGCGCCGGCTTCGGCATGGGGAGGTACGCCGGCCAGGTCACCGGTGTGCTGCGGCCACCGGAGAAGATCACCGCCCAGGAGATCCGCTGGGACACGAACAACGCCGATGAGCGCCGCAAGATGCAGCAGTGGGTGAAGGTCGGCGGCTATAGCCTCATCCTCTGGTGGGCCATCATCGGCGGCCTCATCATGACCTACCTCTACTCGGTCGCCGGCCTGGCCTACCTGCACGAGGACTTCCTCAAGACCGGCAAGATCCCCACCGGCGTGGAGGTGCCGCTGCAGATGGCCACCATCGCCCAAGGCGTCATGGGCCCGATGGCCGGCTGGCTCATGCTGCTGTTCATCATGGTCACGCTCTACGACGCGCAGTTCCCCTTCTACGACACGTTCATCGGCCGGACGACTTGCGACGCCATCGCGGTGACGGGACGGGCTCGGCGCCCGTACCGGTTCTACTACTTCGTGGTGGTGACGGCTGCGGTGCTGGCCGGCTTCTACCTCATCACGGTGGCCCAGCCGTTCATCCTGTGGATCGGCGTGGCCATCTCGGCGCTGGTTTATCGCTCGATCGGCGCCTGGCAGATCCTCCTGATCAACAACCGCCGGCTCCCCGACGGATTCAAGGTGAGCCGGCTCAACACCGGGCTGCTGTGGATCACCGTGGTCACCGGCTTCGGCGGCGTCGGCTTCTGGGCCATCACGGTGCTGCCCAGCGAGCTGTGCAAGAACTGGAAGATCCTGTGTCCGTGAGAACGGCGGTCGCAACTCGCGCGAAAGGGGGAGGTCTGGAGGGGGTGGCCGCTGCCCCCTCCAGTATCAAGGTTTGGAGGGGGCGGTCGCTGCCCCTTCCAACTTAAATCATGGCGATCCTGTGGGCGCTCATGATGGTGGTCTGGCTGGGTGGCCTGATCTCGGGTCTCTGGTGGATCTGGCCCCACATCGAGCGCCTGGCGCTCACCACCGACCTGGTCATCGGCCTGATGTGGCTCGTCATCGGCGCCGCCGCTTGGCTGCTCGCCCTGAACTTCGGCGTGCAGCGGTACTTCCCTCGGAGGGGGGCTCCGCCCCCCTTCCGAAACCTCCCCCCAGGATTGCGCGGCCGAAGGCCGCGCTCGAACGGCGGTTAATCCCCAGGGCTTCTCTCCTGTGGCGTGGCCGCGTGCAGGCATGTGGCTTGCTAGCCTCACAGGGCACGGCCATGGCGCACACGGCAGCAGACATCTTGATCGACACCCTCCGTGACTGGGGCGTCGAGGTGGTCTTCGGCCTCCCCGGCGACGGCATCAACGGCATCATGGAGGCGCTGCGCACCCGTCAGGACGCGGTCCGCTTCGTTCAGGTCCGCCACGAAGAGAGCGCCGCCCTTATGGCCTGCGGCTACGCCAAGTTCACGGGCAAGCTCGGTGTCTGCCTCGCCACGTCGGGTCCCGGGGGACTTCACCTCCTCAACGGCCTCTACGACGCCAAGCTCGATCAGCAGCCGGTGCTGGCCATCACCGGCATGGCCTATCACGACCTCGTCTCCACGCACACCCAGCAGGATGTGGAGCTGGACAAGATCTTCATGGACGTCGCGAAATACAACGCGCGCGTCATGGGCCCCACCCACGTGGAGAACGTCGTCGACCTCGCCTGTCGGACGGCGCTGGCCTACCGCGGCGTGTCCCACGTGACGATCCCGGTCGACGTCCAGGAGATGGAGGCGAAAACGGGGCGGTCCAAGCGCAACGTCCCGGGTCACACCTCCGACGTCTTCGCCCGCAGCGCCCGGTTGCCGGCCGAGGACGACTTGCGGCGCGCGGCGGAGGTGCTGAACGCCGGCCGGCGCGTGGCCATCCTGGCCGGCCAGGGCGCGCTGGGGGCGACGGCGGAGTTGGAGCAGACGGCCGAGATACTGGCCGCGCCGATCGTCAAGGCGCTGCTGGGCAAAGCGGCGGTTCCCGACGACAACCCCTGCACCACCGGAACGATCGGGCTGCTCGGCACCCGCCCCTCTCAAGAAGCGCTCGAGGGATGCGACACGCTGTTGATGGTCGGCACGTCCTTCCCCTACATCGAGTTCCTGCCCCGGCCGGGACAGGCGCGCGCTGTGCAGATCGAGCTGGATCCGATGCGCGTCGGCCTGCGCTACCCGGTGGAAATCGGACTCGTGGGTGACAGCCGGCGCACGCTGCGGGCGTTGCTGCCGATGCTCAAGCCCAAGCGCGATCGCGGCTTCCTGGAAACGGCTCAACAAGGCATGAAGGACTGGCGGGCGCTGATGGAGGAGCAGGGCACGCGGCGCGACACGCCGATGAAGCCCCAGGTCGTGGCCTGGGAGCTGGGCCAGCGACTGCGCGCCGACGCGATCGTGACCAGCGACAGCGGCACGATCGCCACCTGGTGGGCCCGCCATATCCCCGTGCGGCGGGGCCAGATGCATTCGCTGTCGGGCACACTGGCCACGATGGCCAACGGCCTGCCCTACGCCATCGCCGCCCAGGTCGCCTACCCCCAGCGGCAGGTGGTGGCCTTCGTCGGCGACGGCGGCTTCTCGATGCTGATGGCCGACCTCGCGACCTGCGTGAAGTACGGGCTGCCGGTCAAGGTGGTGATCATCAAGAACAACACGCTCGGGCAGATCAAGTGGGAGCAGATGGTGTTCCTGGGCAATCCCGAGTACGGCTGCGACCTCCACCCCATCGACTTCGCGGCCTTCGCCCGGGCCTGCGGAGCCACTGGAATCACGATCGAGGATCCGGCCCAGTGCGGGCCGGCGCTCGAGCAGGCGCTGACCACCCCGGGGCCCGTGGTGGTCGAGGCCGTGGTTGACCCCTTCGTGCCGCCCATGCCGGCCAAGGTCACCCTGGAGCAGACCCGGAAGTTCGCCCAGTCGCTGATCAGCGGGCAGCCGAACCGCGAGCGCATCGCGCTGACCGTGCTGCGGGACCGGATCCGGGAATTGCTGTAGGGCGGGTCAGCCCGCCTGACGTCCGAGTTCGACGCGCGGCCTCTCCTCGAAACCACGAAGGCGCTCGAGAACCTCGGCCAGCGTCCGCTCACGCTCGCGGAGCCGCGTCCTGAACTGTCGGCTGTCGGTGCGACTGATCTCGGTGCGCAGGGTCAACAGGGAGTCTTCGAGAATCTCGATGAGCAGCGTCTGCTCCATCGGGGTTAGCATGAACGTCATCACGCCATCCTCCTCCGCTCGGTGTGAGCTTCTCGTGGCCCGGTCGGCGCGGGCAACCGTCGCCATGCGCGACGGCCATATGGCCCGGAGGGATGGCGTCAGTGGTCGTCGCCGGGCGACGCCGAGTCGCCCGCTGCCAGCAGGTGAGCGCGTTTGACCGGGATGAAGAGCTCGGCGGGAAACGGGTTCCGCACGACGCCCTCTTCCCGGGGGCGCGGGGGAAGCTCGCTGACCACCAGGGGATTGGGTGCCGGCAGGTCCGTAGGGGCGATGACGCGGTTGCGCTCGCCCCGGAGCGCCTCGACCGACTCGGCGGGTTCGAACTCGAACGCGCCCGGCATCATCGGGTTCGCGAAGTCCATCGCGACATAGAGAAGCAGGAGGCCGATCAGCGCATGCCGGCGCCTCATGGCGGGCCATTCTACCTCGGATCGTTCCGGCGGTGGATGGTGGGCACCGGGCGTTGATGCCCCTGATCACCGGGATCTCCGCCGGCGCCACCGGCCAGGGATCCTCCAGCTTCGGGCCCGTGCTCTTCGGCCTGGCGGTGCTCGTCGCCGCCGCCAAGGCCGGCGGCCTGCTGGCCGAGCGGTGGCGGCAGCCGGCCGTTCTCGGCGAGCTCGTCGTCGGCATCTTGCTGGGCAATCTCCTGCCTGCGCTCCTCGGCGGCGAGGGGCTGAAGTTCGTCCGAGCGATCCGGTCCTCGCGCTGGCCCGGGTGGGCCTGTCGCTGCTCGTCGCCGTGGTCGGCGTGGTCGTGCCGATGGCGCTGGGCTGGGGCGCGGCGGCCTGGCTTCTGCCGGAGAGCCCGATGCTGGTGCACCTCTTCGTCGGGGCGACGCTGTCGGCCACGAGCGTGGGGATCACGGCGCGCGTGCTCAAGGACCTCGGAGCCACCCAGAGCCGCGAGGGTCACATCATCCTGGGGGCGGCGATCCTGGACGCTCTGCTTCACGCTGGCCTTCGTCGCCGAGCTGGTCGGTCTCGCCGCGATTATCGGCGCCTTCGCCGCCGGCCTGCTCCTCGACCCGTACGGTCGGAGCGCGAGGACGGAGGCCGAGGAGGCCACGCTCCGGGCGTTGCTGCATCCACTCTCGAGCCTGTTCGTCCCCCTCTTCTTCGTGATGATGGGCATGCAGGTCCACGTGGGCAGCCTCTTCGAGCCGTCCACCGTGACCCTGGCCGCCGTCTTGATCGTCTGCGCCCTCGCCGGCAAGCTCGTCTGCGGGTTTGGGGTGGTCAGCCCGGGCGTCAATCGGATCGCGGTGGGCATCGGCATGGTGCCGCGCGGCGAGGTCGGCCTGATCTTTGCGGGGATCGGCGCCTCGCTCACGATCGGCGATCGGCCGATCTTCGCTCAGGCGCTGTTCTCCGCGGTCGTCCTGATGGTGCTGGTGACGACGCTGGTCGCGCCGGTCGGATTGCGCTGGGTGCTGGCGCGCGGCGGCGGGCGCCCCGCCTAGCGGGGCAGTCGGATGGTGATGCTCCGGCCGGAGATGGTCTCGATCACCACCGCGTCGTCGCTGATGTCGACCACGCGTCCCTCGGGCAGCGCGCCGCCCACCTGCACCACGTAGGCGTGGTCCCGCCCGTCCTCCAGCAGGGCCGCGCGCTTGCCCTGGCTGTTGATCACTCCACTCAGCCGCAGAGCAGCAGGAGCAGCAGCGGGCGCCGCGGGCGTCCCCTCGCGCTCCGGGCGAGGCCGCAGGGCGGTGGCCGGCGCCGCCGCCCGAATCTCGGCGACGAGCCGCGCGAACTCCTCGGCGCGACGGCCCACGATGGCCATCTCCACCCTGAGCTTCTGGATCTTGGTCTCCAGCGCATTGAACCGCTCGGGCCAGCCGTTCTCGACGGCGCCGATCCGTGCCTCGACGCCCTCCAGCCTCGCCCGCAGATCGCTCGGCTTGAGCCATAGCCAGGCGCTCACGCCGCCGGCGGCGAGCCCGACGAGCAGTCCGCCCAGCACCAGCAGCACGTAGGTGCGGCCGACCCGCGGTCTCCGCTTTTCATCCCAGTACGTGTACTCAGGCGACATGACGCGCTCCCTGCCCTCGTGGTTCGGCGTCCGCTTCGGTCCGTGGCGTCGCGGGTCGATGGATGATCATGAGCGCCGCGTAGGCCCCGAGCGCCAGGCAACCGCCGATCGGTCGGAGCGCGCTGGGGCCGAGAAGGTCCCCGGCGATGAACAGAGCCGTCCCCACGACCGCGAAGAGGGCGGGCACGAGGAAGCCGGCGGAGAGCGGAGTGACGCGTGCGGGCATGGCAGCATCCTCCCGTCCAGGAGTCGGCGCAAGCCTAGCCGGGAGGCGGGTGGAGTTCAAGAGGATGCAACCGCCGCCAGGGGTCCTGCAAGGCGCTCCCCACGGACGCGCTCGGCGTGGGGCCAAACAGCCGAAATTCCGGCGGATTGCCGGGGCAGCCCACAGGCACCGAATGTGCTAGCGATCGAACCTGATGATTATCTTGAGATTCGCCCTCGCCGCCCTTCTGATCTTTGCATTCGCCTCTTCCGCGGCCGCCCAGACCCAGGTCCTCAGCTTTGCGTGGTCGGCCTACACCTCATCGGGCCGTGCCCACCCGCCTCACGATGAGTTGGACTTCGGACATGTCACCGGGTACGGCCTCATCAGGGTGACGCCGACAGAGGGGAGTGACCAGATCGACATCGAGTTCACCGGGCCCGGGGGTAGCGGGTGGGGCCAATTCAGACCCGACGCCGGGGAACCGCATGCTCGTCGCGGGATTGTTTCTTTCCCGGCACGCGGGAACCAGCCGTGGGAGGGGTTCGCCAACGCCATGCTGCGGGCGCCATTGGGAGCCTACGGTGCCGGCTTCACGATCACTGGCTCTGCGGCGCACCAGGGAAACGTCACATCGTTCACGGGCGCGGCGACGCCGATTCGGGCCGCCCTCCCGACGCTGTTGTACGGCCAGAACGTCAGTGGCACCGTGACCGTCGGCATGGCGGCCGGGCTGGCCAACGCGCCGCTCACCTACGAGTTGTTCATCGACAGCACCAGGATCTTCGGCCAGACCGTCAGCGCCGGCACGGCCAGCGCCAGCTGGAATACGCGAACGGTGGCGAATGGGAAGCACTCGGTGAGCTTCGTCGTTCGGGACCCCGAGTCCAACGCGGTGATCGCTGGGATCGCGTTTCCGGTGATCGTGTCCAACACGACGCCGACCGCGCTCACCGCCTCAATGACGAGCCCCGCCGCCGGGGCCACCGTGAGCGGGGTCCAACCGATCGGCATGGCGGTCAGCGGCGCCGCACCAGGCACGACCACATTCACCTTGCGGGTGGACGGCACCCAGGTTTTCTCCGGTGGCACCAGCGGCACGACGATGTCGTTCAACTGGAACACGGCGTCCGTGCCCAACGGATCCCATGCGCTCAGACTGGACGTCAGGGACTCGGCGAACCGGACGGCGACGACGAGCCGCACGGTGACCGTGAACAACTCGGCGGCGCCAGCCCTCAAAGTAACCTTCACCACGCCCGCTCAGGGGGCGACGGTCAGCGGCACGGTGTGGGCCCACGTGTGGGTCGAGGGGCAGAGCGGGACCTCCAACACCTTCACCCTGAGCGTCGGCGGCCGCACCGTGGTGACCCAGACTTCATCAGCGACGCACCTGACCCTAGCCTGGGACAGCCGGACCGTCGCCAACGGATCACACACCATCACCGGCACGGTCCGCGACGCCACCGGCAAGACGGGGACGGCGACCCGCACGGTCACCGTCGGGAACTGAGCGCCGCCGAGTCGCTCACGCTGCCGTAATAGAGGACGGTCAACCGGCGCGTTTCCTCGGTCGGCCCCGGCAGCGCGGAGAAGCCGGCTGCCCGCCGAACGCCCAGGGCAGCACGTTCGTTGACGGCTTTCCGCCCGCGCACTATGCTTCGGCCACTTCCCGTATGCCGATCCTGACCGTGTCCAAGGTGCAGAAGGTGTACCGGGCCAATGGCCGGCCGCTCCAGGTCGGCCGGACTCTGGGGCGACCGCGACGCCGATGAAGCGCAGCACCGAGCGGTTCCTCACGACGCACACCGGTAGTCTGCCTCGGCCGGACGACCTGGTCCGGACGATGTTCGCCAAAGAGGAAGGCGTGCCGGTCGATCCGTCGGCCCTGAGCGCGCAGATCCGGTCGGCGGTGGCGGACGTGGCGCGCAAGCAGGCATCAGCCGGCGTCGACATCATCAACGACGGCGAGCAGAGCAAGCCCAGTTACGCCACGTATATCAAGGACCGCCTCAGCGGCTTCGGCGGCGCCAGCCAGGCGCTGCAGTATCAGGATCTGGTGGACTTCCCCGGGATGGCCCGGCGCGTGTTCGGCGATCCCGGACGCGCGCGGCGCAAGACACCGGCCTGCACGGGCCCCATCAGCGTGCGCGATCCCCGGGCGGCCCAGGCCGACACCGACAACCTCCGGGCGGCGCTGGCCGACGTCAAGGCCGAAGAGGGCGGCATCTCCTTCGAAGCCGCCAATCCGCGCCACGCTCACGAGTGGCGGGTGTTCGAGCGGATCAAGCTGCCGGAAGGCAAGCTCATCATTCCCGGCGTCCTCGACTCGACCACCAACTTCATCGAGCACGCCGAGCTCGTTGCCGAGCGCATCGCCCGGTACGCGCGCCTGGTCGGCCGCGAGAACGTCATCGCGGGGACGGATTGCGGCTTCGGGACCTGGGTCGGTCAGGCCGCCGTGGATCCCGACATCGTGTGGGCCAAACTCGGGAGTCTGGCCGAGGGGGCCCGGCTGGCGTCCCGCGAGTTCTGGTAGCGATTCAGTAGCGCCCGAACGTCACCCCGACGGTCACCAGCGCGTCGGGGCTCTCACGCGTGAGGCCGACGCCCACGGCGCCGTCGAGTCGGATGCGGTCACTCACGGCATAGACCGTGCCCGTTCGAAACACAGCGGTGTTCTCGGTCATTCGGTACTCGACCGAGCTGGCCAGAGTCCAGAAATCCATGTCCCGGTCGGAGGTGGCGAAGGTGTAGGCGACGTTCCCCGTCAACGTGATCGCCCGAACGCTTTGCTGATGGCGCCCAGCACGCCCACGCCAATGCCCGCTTCGCCGAGCCCGCGACGGTCGTCGCCGCGCCGCTGAGCTGCACCTCGACCCGGCCGGGCTCCAGCGTGCCGGTGTCCTCGGTCTCCAGGGGCCGGGCGGCACGACCTTCGGCGGGCGCCAGGACGGCAACGCACGCGATCGCGACACCGAGGGCCCCCTTCAGGAGAGCCGGGCCTGTCGACGTGCGTAGCGGGTCACGATCGAACGACTGAAGATCCTCTCCAGAGGAGTGATCAGCCGTTCCAACACGCGCCGAATCCGCCGGGAAGGAATCCAGCGGAAGAGGGGGCGTACCAGGTAGTTATCGCGTCTCCACCGCTGCAAGCTCCGATACTGCCGCTGGAAGTATTCGTCTTCGGCCAGGCGCCACTTGTCGCGGAAGCGATGCAGGCTGCTGAGCGTCCACGCGTCGTTCCAACGCAGCACGTAGTAGGGAATGTCCCGCCACGCGAGCGGCTGGTAGCCGAGATAGGTGATGACGGACGCCGGCTCGATGTAGATGGTTGCACCGGCCTGGGCTACGGCGAGGCAGAAGTCGAGATTCTCTCGCACGGTGAGCATGGCCTCGTCAAAGCGCCCGATGGTGTCGAAGATGTCGGTCCGGGCCATCAGACAGTGAAATTCAGCCACCGAGGTCTGCTGACGTCGGAGCTGTGCGCGCACCTCGGCCAGTCGCTGTCCTTGCCGATCGATCGTGTCGACCATGTGCCGCTCAATCCGCCCGCCCCCGTGTTCCTGCCGAATGCCGCATTCGCCGCCGGCGAAGTGGATGATCTCATGCAGAGGCGGCCCCTCACAGTTGAGCGGACCGACGATCGCGGCCCCGGTCTCGTCGGCGCACCGCACCAGGGGCCCGAGCCAACCGGGTGCGACGATCACATCGTTGTCCATGAAGACAACGTACCGGGTCGTCACCCGGTCCAACCCGACGTTCCTGGCCTGGTTGGGAGACAGGTAGTCGTCGATCCGGACCAGTTCGAAGCGTCTCGCGCGCGCCTGGTCGCGGAGATAGTCGCGGGTCCGCGGCGGCGACCCCGCGTCGACCCACACCAAGCGGAACGGCACGTCGGTATGGGCGTAGAGACTCTGGAGGGACTCACGTGCGTAGCTGATCCGTTCGCGGGGCACGACCACGATGGTCACGAAGGGTTCCATCGATTCCGGGGCCATTCTACGGCTTCGGGGCTGGCCTCCACTCGTAGTGCGTCCGAAAATCATCGGCCACCACGTTGATGAGCTCGGCCATGAACTGAGGGTACCGATCGGTGGGATCGCTCACGCTGACCGAGACTGGGTGTCCGGCGCCCTTCTTGACGCTGGCCACCGGCCATCGACCCTGGCGGGAATTCGTCCACACAATCGCGCCGGTCCGGGTGTCCCAGTGCTTCAGGGCCAGTGAGATCGTCACGGTCACCCCGGCCTTCACCGACGCTATGTCCTGGCCGATGGTGACCTGTGGCTTCAAGCTCGAAATTTCATAGACACCGGTGAAGAGCGTCTCGACGTTGTATCGCGCCCCCAGGGTCTTGATCACTTCCGGATCTACGCGCTGGTGAACGGCGGTGACGAGGGCCTGATCCAGCGGCGCCACTTCGAGGAAGCGAACGTTGGGCTGCGAAGCCTGGACGACATTCATGAACTTCTGCGTGGCGAATTGATTGAGCCGGCCGGTCTCGTCGGACGTGAACTCCACGATGCCGATGGTCTTGTAGGGCTGCAGATCGATCTTGGGAGGGATGGTCACCAGCACCTTCGACGAGCATCCGGCCAGCAGTGCGGCGACAAGGACCAATGGCCACCATGCCTTCATGACGTCGCGCTCCCCTCCGCGGCGGGAATTGATGAAACCCCCTTAGGTCTCTATACCGCGAGGCCCGCGCCTCACCCAAACAAATTGGGGCCGACTCGGATGGCGGTTCGTGCCGGCCTCACGCGCCCCGCCGGGCGGCGACGCGCGCCCGCACGCGCGGAACAACAATCGGCAGCACCGCGGCGGCGACCGCGAGCGTCAGGAGCGTCGATGCGAGCGGGCGGGTGACCAGGATGGCCGCGCTGCCTCGCGAGAGCAGCAGGGACTGCCGCAGCGACTCCTCGGCCATCCGCCCCAGCACGAAGGCCAGCACCAGCGGCGCCGGTTCGTAGGCGACCTTCTTCATGAGGTAGCCCACCACGCCGAAGACCAGGAGCACCACAAGGTCCGCGGGGTTCCCCGCCTCGCTCCACACGCCGATCGCGCAGAAGAGGAGGATCAGCGGGAAGAGCAGCCCGTAGGGGACGCGCAGGAGCTGGACCCAGAGGCCGATCAGCGGGAGGTTGAGGACGAGCAGGATCACGTTACCGACGTACATGCTGGCGATGACACCCCAGAAGAGCTCGGGGCGCTCGGTGATCATGAGGGGCCCGGGCTGGACGCCGTGGATCAGGAACGCGCCGAGCAGGATTGCCATCGGCACGTTGGGCGCCACCCCGAGGGTGAGCAGCGGGATCATCGCGCCGCCGGTGGCCGCGTTGTTCGCGGCCTCGGGGCCGGCGACGCCCTCGATCGCCCCGTGCCCGAACCGCTCCGGGTGGCGCGAGAGCCGCCGCTCGAGGCCATAGGCGACGAAGGTCGGAATGATGGCGCCGATGCCTGGCAGGATCCCGAGGAAGAAGCCGAGCACGCTTCCGCGCCCGATCGGCCCCACCGAGGCCTTCCAGTCGGCGCGCGTCGGCAGGAGCCCCGCGATCGGCGCCCGGTAGACCGCCTGCTGGACCTCGCGCTCGACGTTCAGGAGCACCTCGCTCACCCCGAAGAGTCCCATGATCATCGGGACCAGGCCGACGCCATCGTTCAGTGCGATCGTGCCGAACGTGAAGCGCGCCACGCCCGAGATGGGGTCGATGCCGACGGTGCCGAGGAGCATGCCGAGCAGCGCCATCGCCGCCGTCTTGAGCTTCGAGCCGCCGGAGAGATGCGTCAGCAAGGTGAACCCCAGGAGCAGCACGGCGAAGATCTCGGGCGGGCCAAAGCGAAGCGCGGCCGCGGAGAGGGGCGGAGCCAGCAGGGTGATGCCGAGCACGCTGAGCGTCCCGGCGATGAACGAGCCGAAGGCGGCAATGCCGAGGGCGGCCCCCGCGCGGCCCTGCCGCGCCATCTGGTAGCCGTCGAGGCAGGTGACCACGGAGGTCGTTTCGCCGGGGATGTTGGCGAGGATGGATGTGGTCGAGCCGCCGTACATCGCGCCGTAGTAGATGCCGGCCAGCATGATGATCGAGGCCGTGGGCGACATCGCATAGGTGACCGGCAGCAGGATGGACATCGTCGCCACCGGCCCGATGCCGGGGAGCACGCCGATGAGCGTGCCCACGAGCACTCCGAGCAAGCAGGCGAGGAGGTTCGCGGGGGCGAGGCTCACGGCCAGCCCGTAGGCGAGGCTCCCGAGGACGTCCACAGGCCCGGCCACCTACCAGCGACCGAGAACGCCCGCCGGCAGACGGACCTGGAGCCAGGTGTCGAACACCAGATAGGTGGCCAGCGCGACCAGCACTCCGGCCGCGATCGCGATCGGCCATCGGTAGGGAGCGAGGGCGCCGAGGAGGAACGCGAGAAACCCGATCGTCGCCAGGATGAACCCCAGTCGCTCGAAGAGGGCGATATAGATGGCGAGGGCGCCGGCGGTCGCGACGAGCTTTCCGAGACGGATGCGCGGGATCGGCTCCGCGCCGGGTCCTTCGCTCGCCGGCCCGGCCTCTTCCCCCGCTCGCTGATCTCCGTGGCGCCGCCGCGTAGTGGCGAGGAGCAGCGCCACCGCGACGACCCCGAGCGCGACGGTCAGGACCAGCGGAAAGAAGCCCGGGCCCGGCCTGGCCACCGAGCCGACGTCGAGGCGGATCGAATGGATGGACGCGACGACGACCAGCACCGCGAGCGCGCCCGCGCTCCACGCCTCGCGGCGCACCATCTACTTCACGAGGCCGAGCTTCTTCGCCGCCTCCGTCACGATGTCGCGCTCGCGCTCGGCCTCCCGCCGCGAGGCCTCCGGCGATTGGTAATAGGGCTCGAGGCCCGCCTTTTCGAGCGCGGCGATCGTCTCGGGGCTTCCCATCACGGCGCCGAGCGCCTGGACGAGCCGGTCCACCACCGGCTTCGGCGTCTTGGCCGGCGCGTAGATCTCCATGATCGTGCTGAGCGAAGCCTCGGCCACGCCCTTCTCCGCCATCGTCGGCACATCGGGCACGGCCGGGTTCCGCTTGTCCCCGCTGATGACCAGCCCCACCACGTCACCCGACTTCATCACCGGGATCATCGTGCTGAGGGAGATAGCGCCGATCTCCACGTGGCCGCCCAGGATCGCGTTCTTCAGCGGACCTGAGCCGGCGAACGGCACGTGGGCGATGTCGAGCCCGCGGGCCAGCTTGAAGAGTTCCATCGTGAAGAAGCTGTTGGTGCCCTGGCCGGCAGAGCCGTAGGTCAGCTTGCCGGGGTTCTTCTTCGCGTCGTTGACCAGCTCCTCGAGCGTCCGCCACGGCGCGCCCTTCTTGACGACGATAGCCTGTGGGGAGGCCGCGTAGCTGCCGATCATCTCGAAATCTTGCAGCCGATAGGGGATGTTGGCCTGCACCGCCGGGGTGATCGACACCGTCGAACGGACGGTGGCCGCGATGGTGTACCCGTCGGGCTTCGCCTTGGCGACGGAATCCATGCCGGCGGCGCCGCCACCGCCGCCCTTGTTCACGAGAACGACCGGAACCTTGAGCTGGCTCGAGAGGAAGGGCTGCACGATCCGGGCGGCGGTGTCGGTAGGTCCGCCCGGCGGGAAGGTCACGATCATCTCGATGGCCCGCTCCGGGTAGGCCGGCTGGGCCAGGGCGGGAGCGGCCGTGATGAGCGCCGCGGCAAGCGCAAGCAGCGCGGTCAGAGCTGTCATGCCCTCTCTCCGTTTGGTCCCCGGTGTGGGCCAGATCATTTCGCCGACAGGAAGGCTTTCGCCTCTTTCAACTCGGGACGGTCGCTGGCGGCCGCCGCCACCGAGACCAGCTTCGCGTAGTAGGATTTCGCCGTTTCGCGGTCGCCGGACAGCTCCGCTGCCTTCGCGGCCCCGTAGAACGCGCGAAACCGGTTCGGGGCCAGGCGAAGCGACGCCTCGTATTCGCGCCGCGCCGGGGCCGGCTGCCGGAGGTCGAGCAGCAGGTACCAGATCTGGTCACCGCCGCAGTGGCTCATGGCGATGCCCCAATACCCCATGGCGCAGTCGGGGTCGGTCTGGGTGATCGCGGTGAAGGCCTTGAGCGACTCCAGATACCAGAACGAGTGGAGCAGGGCGACCGCCGGCTCGAACGGCTTCTGGACCGTGGGGCTACAGGAGACGGGGAAGGCGACGCGCCCCAGCTTCTCGTCATGGGCTCCGTGCTGGCCCAGCGTCGAGGTCGGTAGCGTCGAGATCGACAGCGCCACGGCCAGGATCGGGAGCAGCCGCATCGGTTTCATCGTCGCCCTCCCAGATTCTCCCCAGGGGTTGCCGGCACGCGCGACGATCCTATCACGCGTCTCGTGTCATGAGAGGGAACGACCACGGGCTCATCTGCTCGGCGGTGCGGCCCAGCGCGTCCCACTCCTGGAGCCGTGACCACACCGCCTCGCCGGCCTCCTGCGCCCGGCGCCGGACGTCGTCGACGTCGACACCGGGGATGCGGCGGCGCTCCATCCGGACCACGCCGTCGACGATGACCGTCTCGACGTCGTCGCCGATACCACACTCCACGAGGCTCTTGACGGGGTCGCGCACGGGCCCCCAGCGCAGCGTGCCGCCACCCGTCATGTCGACGACCACGATGTCAGCCTTGGCGCCCGGCGCCAGGCGCCCGAGGTCGTCGCGCCCGAGGGCGCGGGCGCCACCGAGCGTCGCGGCCGCAAAGACGTCGGCCGCCGTCGCCGCCTTGAGGTTCGCGCTCATGACCTTGCCGAAGTAAGACGCCGTGCGCATCTGCATGATCATGTCGCGCGGGTAGGTGTCGCTGCCGAGCGCGATGTTGACCCCGGCCTTCCGGTAGCGCTCCCAGGAGTCAAGCGCGCGAGCGCGGCGCGCGATGTTCACCGGGCAGTGCGAGATCGACACGCCGGAGCGCCCCATCAGCTCGAGATCGCGCGCGCCGGAATAGTTGAGCCGCGGGTTGTCGGCGGTGAGGTTGCCGTGGCCGACAATGAGATCGGGCCCGAGAAGCCCGACCGACTCCAGCACCTCGATCGGCGTCATACGGAACTCGCGCACCATCTCGTAGAACTCGACGATGCTATAGGCCGCGTGGGTGGTGATCGGCAGGCGAAGCTCGTCGGCGGCCTTGCGCGTCGCCCGGAGGAGGTCCAGGCTGCAGGTCTCCGCCTCTCGCGGCACGAGCAGTCCGCGCACGCGTCCATCGCAGCTTCGGTCCACGCGGCGGATGAAGGCGCAGGCGGCCTCGAACTCCTGGGAGCCCGCCGCCTCGTCCACGACCCGCTTGAGCCGGCCCCGCCCGTCGCCCACCCAGCGGCCGGAGTCGAAGCCGGGGCCGAGGTAGGCACGGATTCCCAGGCGTTCCACTTCGGCGAGGAGCGCTTCCTGGACGCGGAGCTGACTGCCAAACTCCATGAACGTCGTGGTGCCGCTCCGGAGCATCTCGGCGACCGTGAACCGGGCGTGGAGCTCGGTGCCCCGGGCGGCCGCCTGGTCGTCAGGCCGGAGGTAGCGCGGGTCGCCGCCCACGCGCGCGCCCTCGCGCGGCACGCTGATCTCGAGGAAGGGCTGGCCGTAGTAGTCGGGCCGGCCGACGTCGGTGATGAGCCGGTGCGAGGCGCGATGACCGCTGTGGACATGGGTATCGATGAAGCCGGGAGCGACGAGCTTGCCGCGCGCGTCGAGCTCGCGATCCACAGGGCCGTCGAAGCGGTGGCCGACGTGGATCACCCGGTCGTCCTCGAACACCACGACGCCGTCAGGGTAGAGCGCGTGCGTCCCGGCCGCGAAGCCGACGACCCAGCCACCGCGGATCCGGGTGCGCACGGCAGCTACCCGAGCCTGGCGTAGCCCGCGGCCTCCGCCGCGCGCTGCCAGTCGAGGAACAGCTCGAACGCCGAGTCCTCGACCCGAGCGAACCGGAGCAGCAGGAGCTCCTCCAGCACCGGCTTCATCTCGGGCGCCTGATGCGCGGCGAGGAGCGCGTCGCCGAGACGCTCCCGCTCGGCCGGCGGGACGGCCGGCGAGGCGACGAGCGGCGGGCTCGGGGCCGGCTCCGTGGTGGCGAGCACGCGAAGGCGTGCCGCCAACGGCGTGTCGTGGCGCTGGAGGAGGTCGTGCGCGTAGCCGTCGATCGCCGCCACGTCCGCTTCGCCGTCGAGCACCGCCTGGATCACCGCGCGCTGGCGAACGTACGGACCCTTCACCTCGCCGAACAGCACCGGCCGGTCGGGCCGCCGGTAGCCGAGCAGGTGGTAACGCGCGGCGTTGTAGCCGGAGTGAGAGTGCTCGGTGGAGTATGCGATGCGGCCGCGGAACGTATCCTCGAGCGTCCGGAAGCCGCTGTCCGCGCGGACGATGAAGTCGGTGACGTACACCGCCCGGCCGCCGTAGCGGGGCGGTGAGGGCACCGGCGCCGCCAGCAGCGCCGGGCGCCGCTCGCGGAGGGCGTAGGGGTACCCGCACATGAACACGCATCCCATGTCCTCGCGCGTCCATAGCTCGTCGAGCGAGACCGCACGGCTCTCCACGATCTCCAGGGCCACGCGGGAGCGCACGGCCACCCACTCGAGCAGCCGCCGCCACGCCGTGGTGAGCGAGGGAGCCCATTCGTACATGCGCGCGGAAGCGATCATCGACATGCGTCCCTCCTGGCCCGAGGCACAGATACGCTACCGGAGGGGCGCCGAAAGTCAATCGGATAGCCCCGCCGCGAATCGATGTGGGAGAGTTCCAAAGCGCCAAAGGGCTAGCCGGTTCTGCCGGCTAACCTTTTGCGCTTGCTGGTTGCGGGGGCCCGCCGTGGATTCGGCGCCTAGACCGACGCTCGTGTTCCGGTTCGAGGTATGCCTGTGACCCGATCCGGAAAGCGCCGAACCGACCGCCGGACCTGCTGACGCCGATCGCCACTCGACCGGCGAATCGCGGCGGCGCCGTGGGCCCGGGCTGGTCAAAGGGTCGGCGGCCGCGATGCCGGCGGCTCGGGCGGATGCTAGCGCCGCAAGAGCGCCTGATCTCGCTCTGCGAGAGCCTTTTCCAGCATCGCGACTCGGGCCTAGGCCGAGCGGGCCGGCCAGTGCCAGCGCCAGCTCCGGATCCACAGAGGCAAGCCGGCCACGACGAGTCAGGTGCCCAGCGAGGCGAGCGCCACGGCCGCGAGGAGTAGTCCGTCGAGCGTCCAGACCAGGAACTGCACGCTCGTCTGGGCGCCGTTCTGCAGGGCGCACACTGCGACGGCCGCGGCGAGGAGCGCGACGATCAGATCCCCGACAGCCATGCGTCATCTTACCTTGGCCGCGGCGGTGCTGAATGACCGAGACCGCGATCGGATCGCCGAGGAGGCCCCTGGTCGTCATCCTCGTGCCGGGTTCACCCCGGTCCTGCTGCGCCTGTCCGGGTCTCCGACGTTGGTGCAGATCGCCTACGTTTCTCTACGACGGAGGCGGGGCGGAGGAGGCCGAGCCTTACGAACGCTCGTTCCCGGCAGGCTGAGGCGGCGACGAACACGTAGGCGAAGTCGCCGAAGACGCTGGGTCAGTGGCCATGCGAGCGATCGCCGAACGTCCACCGGAGGCCGACGGGCGCGACGAGCGTGGTGACCAAGACCATGAGGACGACCGCAGAGAAGACGCCCTGGGAAAGGAGCGGCGCGCCCTGGAGCGTCAAGCTAGTGCCGATGCCGGCGAAGATCAGGCCCACCTCGCCTCGGGGAACCATCCCGAACGCTACCGCCAGGGGGTTCATGCCCCGCCTCACCACCCCCAGCCCGCAGGCGAGCTTGCCGGCGAGGGCGCGCAGGACGAGGACGACCCCGAACCCGAGCACCGTGCGATCGGCAAGGCCTCCCAGGTGGACCTGGATCCCCATCAGGACGAAGAAGAGGGGCACGAACAGGCCAGACAGGGGATGGAGCAGCTCGGACAGGGTGGCCTCTTCCGCTCTCGCGCGGACTCCTTCCCCGTACTGGTCGAGCAGCAGCCCCGCAGCGAACGCCCCCACGATACCGGCCAGGCCCACCAGTTCCGCGGCAAACGCCAGCACGAAGCAGAGCGCGAGGCCGAAGACGAGGAGGATCCCCGGCTGCCCGGTTCGGCCCCCAGCCGGACGATCGGGCCCGAGAGGAAGTGCCCAAGGCCGACCGTGATCCCGAGGAACAGCACGGCCTTGAGGACAATCGCGCCAATCGCGAGCCCAGACAGTCCCGGCCCTCCGGCGCCCGCTGCGGATCAGCACGCCGACCTCGGCCAGCACCAGCAGCGTCGGATCGGATCGTACGAACGCGATGCCCCGCTCCCCGAACAGGGGAGGCAGGAGGTTCCCGAGCCCGATCCCCACCAGCAGCTCGCCAAGAACGGACGGCTGGCCCCACCGCTCCGCCAGCAGGCCGCCCACCTTCGCCGCCACGACGAGCACCGCGAGCGCAAACAGGACAGGCCCCATCCGGGCGTGCCCTTCGGCGCCGATCGCCCACGCCATGGTCGGCGTCACGAAGGTCAGGAATAGACCGCCGCTGAAACTCCAGGCGCTCACAGCCCACCGCCCGGACGCCCGGGCGCCCTCGGCCCGTCCGGCCCCAGCGCGCTGCCGCGTCGGCGCGCTGCGCCCGGCGCTGGTGGCGGCGGTGATCAATCCGGCGCCTCGCGCTCCGCGTCCGCCGGGTGATCCGGAGAATCCCTGCGAACCCTCGCGATGACGACCTTGGCAACGCGCTGCTGATCCATCTCCGCGACCTCGAAGCGAAGCTCACGCCATTCAAAGCGGTCGCCGACCAACCGGCATTCGGCCGAGCCGCGTCATGACGAGGCCGCTCACGGTGTGATCGGCGCCGCGCTCATGGCCCGGCAACTCGTCCAAGGGAACGATCGCTCGCAACTCATCGAAGACCCTGGAGGAAAGCCCTCGTCGAGGGTACCGCCTCCAGCGTCGAGTCGTGTAACTGCGGTGAGTAGCGGCCACGTCGCCGGGTGTGCGCCGCATCACCGCGAGGACAATGGGGCGCACCCCGGACGAGGCCGCGCCTGGCCACGGCGAACCGGCGCAGGGAGGTGCTGGCGCGTGCCGCTACTTCACCGCGATCGGCGCCACCGTGGAGCCGGTGCCGCCCTTGAGTTTCAGGGGCTGGATGATGAAGGCGAACTCGGAGACCCGGTCGCGGGCCAGGGCCTCCAGATCGAGGTTCTCGAGCAGGAAGATGCCGTGCGTGGTCAGCAGAAGCTGGTGCACCGGGAAGGCCAGATCCTTGTTGGGGTTGGGCCGCACCTCGATGCCCCAGTTGTCGGCCCCGACCAGCATCGGGTTGAGCTTCGCCAGCCACTCCCCGCCCTCGACGTTAGGGCCGGGCTGGCCGCCGTTGTACTTGGCATTGTCCTTCATCCAGAGCTTGCCCCAGCCCGTGTGGATGAAGACGGCGTCGCCGGCACCGATCTTCACGTTCTGCCGCTGCACCGCCGCCTCAAGGTCGGCCACGGTGACTTCGTAGCCGGCGTCCAGCATCGGCACGCCCTTGACCGCGGCGACGTCGAGCAGCACGCCGCGCGTGAACAGGGCCCCGACCTTCTCGACCCCGAGTTTGGTGAACCCGGCCCGCGTGACGATCTCGTCCGCCTTCAGGCAGTTGTAGAGGAGGTCGCCGATGCCGATGTGGGGCAGCGCGTCGAACTGCGTCCCCACCTGGCCGAGCTGGGTGACCACCACCTCCTCGTTGCCCCGGATCTGGTTGACGCCGCTAGGCCCGGAGCTACGCGCGGTGTGGAGGTGGAAGCTCCGGATCCCGAACAACGGCATCGCGGTCTCGAGCGTGCGCCCCAGCTCGTAGATTCTGCCCTCCTTGATGAGCCGGGCGCCCCTGAGCACTGTCTCCAGCCCCATGTGGTTCGCGGCGCCCCGCTCGTCCGCCGCGCCCCAACGCGACGGGCACCGTTTCTCCGGCGGCAGGGGGCGCCAGTCCTGCGCCGGCGCGCTCGCCGCGGCGAGCAGCACGAGCCCCATTCCGATGACGACGATCCGACGTCTTCTCGTCACGGTCCTCATCACCAGTCCTCCATCAACAGTGGCCGTTCAGATGACAGGCCCCCTAAGCAGGGCCAGCCGCGCGCCAGCGCCGCGCGGGACGACCGTTCACGTTGGAGCCCCGCAATCGTCGCCGAGGTCCCCAGGGCGGGGCGCCCCGACGACGCTCCCCCACACCCATTCGCGCTGCGAGCCGGCGAAGACATGGCGCCGCGTTGCCCGGCGTGTCATTTCGCGGCCGCCAACCCGTGCCTCCTGCCCCCCGCCGCGCGCCACGATCGCGCCCCCGGCGGCCGAAGTCAAGCGCGGGAGGGCGCTGCCCCTTGGCGGTGCTCAGAAGCGGAGCTCCTTCGACAACCCTACCCTCTTGAAGGAACGCCGAACGCGGCCGGAGCCCGAACGCCGGCGGCAGGCCAAAGAGGGCGAACGCCCGGTCCGAGGGATGTGTGGACGACTTCCGAGACGGAGTGGCCGGTCCGGTTACTCCTCCCCTCGCGGTGTTGGGGGCCGTTCACGGCCAAAACACGGCCACGGATGGCACGGCGGATGGTCTTGACATCGCGGGGCACCGGGACGATTCTTCCGCCACGCAGCAGTCCTCCCGTCGGCTGGCGACCAGGCAGGGCGAGGGAAACGGGGATGAGCGAGACACCACGACGGAGCGCGTCCGACCCATGGCCCGCGCGCCGTGCCGTGCTCAAGCTGGCGGCGGGTGTGGGATTGGGTCTGTTTGCTGCCGACGTCGTTGGCGCCCAGGATGACAACCCTCGGAGGGCGCGGCCACAGACGAACGATCGCTTCGTGTTCGCCGGTGGCGACCGGAAGGGCCAGGTCATCACGCTCGCCGACCTTCCTGCCGGCGGGCCACCCCTCACCGCCTACCCGATGGACGCGACGACCAGGGTCGTCCGCGACGACTCGCGACTCAACCAGGTCCTGCTCGTCCGTCTCGATCCGAACGGTCTCGATGGCGACACTCGCGCGAGGGCGGCAGACGGGATCGTTGCGTACTCGGCGGTGTGTACGCACACGGGTTGTGACGTCTGGGAGTGGCAGCCGGCATCGAGCACGATCAAGTGCCCATGCCACTTCTCGGAGTTCGATCTCAGGGAGAGCGCGCGAGTCCTGAACGGTCCGGCGCCGCGACGACTGCCTGCCCTGCCGCTGAAGACTGTCGACGGCGTGCCGGCGGTGGCCAGCGGCTTCGTCGGCCGTCCGGGCTTCGAGTCAGGAGGGGGGTGAGCCGTCGGGACGGGCGTTACGCAACTCGGTCGACAAGCCAAAGGAGGGAGGCAAGGACGATGTCGGTAAGAAAGCTGGCCATCGTGGGTGCCACCGTGATCGTGGGGCTCGGACCCGCGATGCTCGCGGCCCAAGTCGTGAAGGAGTACAGCGCGGTGACCGAGCAACGGCTCCTCAATCCGGAGCCGCAGAATTGGCTGATGTACCGGGGCAACTATAGCGGCTGGGGCTACAGCCCGCTCGATCAGATCACCCCTGCCAACGTCAAGAAGTTGGTGCCGGTGTGGACCTTCTCCACCGGCGTGACCGAAGGTCACCAATCTCCACCGATCGTCAACAACGGCATCATGTTCATCACCACCCCTCAACAACAAGTGTTCGCGCTCGACGCCAAGACCGGTGATCTGCTCTGGCGCTACAAGAAGGAGCTACCGGAGGACCTGCTCCAGCTCCATCCCACCAACCGGGGCGTGGCGCTCTGGGAGGACCGGGCGATCATCGCCACCGTCGACGCTCACCTGATCGCTCTCGACGCCAGGACGGGCAAGGTGCTGTGGGACACGACCGTCGACAACTACAAGAACGGCTACTACTTCACCCTGGCTCCGCTCATCGCCAAGGGCAAGGTCATGGTGGGCACCTCGGGCGGCGAGCTCGGCATCCGCGGTTACATCGCCGCCTTCGACGTGCGGGACGGCAAGCCGGTGTGGAAGACCTACACGATCCCCGGGCCTGGCGAGCCCGGTCACGAGACCTGGCAGACGGACGCCTGGAAGACGGGTGGAGTCTCCGTGTGGCTCACGGGGCATTACGATCCGCAGCTCAACCTCAGCTACTGGGGCACCGGCAACGCGGGGCCCTGGCCGGGCGACATGCATCCCGGAGACAATCTCTACGCCACGTCGGTGATCGCGCTCGACGTCGATACCGGGAAGATCCGCGGTCATCACCAGTACCATTGGAACGACTCCTGGGACTGGGACGAGGTCTCCACGCCGCTGCTCATCGATTTCCCGAAGGACGGACGGACAATCAAGGGCCTCGTGCATCCCGGTCGCAACGGCTACCTGTGGTGGCTCGAGCGTCGCGCGGACAGCATCAAGTTCGTGGAGGCGAAGCCCTTCGTGATCCAGGAAGTCTTCACCAAGATCGATCCGGTCAGCGGCCGGCCGAGCTACGATCCGGAGCGCAAGCCGCGCGAGGGCGCCGCCGTCACCTTCTGCCCCGGGCTGTGGGGCGGCAAGGATTGGACGCCGGCGGGCTACAGCCCCAAGACGAACTATCTGTACATCCCGGCCAACGAGAACCTCTGCAGCACCCTCGTGGGCCTGAAGGGGCCGTACGAGCCTGGCAAGCTCTTCCTCGGCATCGACCGACCGAAGACTACGATGAGCTGGCGCCAGGGCGCGAACCACATCGGCGAGCTGCAGGCCTGGGACATGGCGACCGGGCAGAAGGTCTGGACCCACAAGTTCCAGTACCAGAACTGGGGTCCGATCCTCACGACCGGCGGCGGGCTCGTCTTCCTCGGCGGCACCAATGACCGGAACTTCTGGGCGTTTGACGCGAAGACCGGCCAGCAGCTCTGGCAGTTCAGGACCAACTCCGGGATCACCGGCGTGCCGACCTCATTTGCCGTCGACGGCGTGCAGTACATCGCCGTGCAGTCCGGCTGGGGCGTCGACGCTCAGCGGATGCAGGCCCGGCTCGACACGTTCCGGGGCACCAAGACCGAGGTGCCGCAGGGCGGCGTCGTGTGGGTGTTCGCCCTCAGGGACTGAGGGGAACTCTGCTCACGGGCCAGCCGCGCGCATGGTGGCTGGCCCGTGTTTTGTCCTGCCGAAGGAGCGGACTGCGGATCACGCCGACAGCGAAGGTGGGCGAGCAGGTCGTCCGGCTCAGCAGACGCTCAAAAATCGACGGCCTCCTCGGAGACGAGGAGGCCGTGCGCCTCCATCTGGTTGCGGCGGCTGGATTTGAACCAGCGACCTTTGGGTGATGAGCCCGCCGCAGCCCGCCGGCAGGCCCAAAGCCACCCAACTAAACCCGTAGCCTGGCGCCTTTACGACGCATCATCTTGGAGCCGTCCGCTGCGGCGGGCGGCGCCCTCGACAACACCGGCAGCCAGCGCTACGATCGGCCGCCCTCCGCTCTCTCCGGTTCGTCGCCGGCAAGGGCCAGGAAGGAGCACGGCATGAAGATCGTCGGATTCCACCTGATGCCCTACCGCCATCTGCCCTCGGATTTCGAGCACCGGTACCGAAGCGTCTGCGTCGACATCCCGCCGGGGCTGTTCGATCCTGAGCGCGGCGCCGCCGCCTATCACGAGTACCTGACGACGGTCGGCTTCTGGCTCGATGACGCGCCGATCCCCGACTTCTTCGTGATGACACCTCCGGAGAGCCGCGAGGTCCTGTTCCACGACGCCCGCAGTCCCCTCGCGCTGATGATGCTGCCCGACACGCCGCCCCCGCCGGAGGTGTTGCTCGAGGTGATAGGCGCGTACGCCTCGTCGGCCAAGCTGCTTTGGCCGCTGCCCTCCGACCCCGCGCTGCTCAAGCGCCTGCACCGTCTCACGATGCCTACGCTCGTGCTCTGGGGGGCGAGCGACCGTCTCGTCCCGCCCGCCCATGCTCGGGCATGGGAGCGGGCGCTTGCGGACGTGCGGGTGGTGATCCTGCCCGAGTCCGGGCACCTGCCGATGTACGAGCAGCCGGAGGCGTGGGTGCGCGAGGTGCTGGAGTTCGGCGGGAAGATCACTGCCGCGATGGCGTCGGCCTGACGTGGCGTGTCCTTGACTGCGTTACGACGGATCCGGCGAGGGGTATCTCGTCAGAAGGGGAGGCACCAATGACACTCACAAAGACGACCATGACGAACGAGCAGCGGAAGTCGGTCGCTCTCGAATACCTCAAGGCCTTCGACAACGGCGGCGTCACGTCGTCGGGCGGCTCCATCCTCGATCTGTTCGCCAGCGATGCCCAGGTGTATTTCCCGAAGTGGGGCGTGGCCACCGGCAAGGATGAGATCGGCAGGCTCTTCGGCGATGTCGGCGCCACGATCAAGTCGATCGTCCATCACTACTCCCACTTCAACTGGATCTTCTCGGGCAGCGACCTCGTCGTGTGTGAAGGGACGAGCCACGGCCAGCACATCGATGGCCCGTGGCGGGCGGGTGCACCGGAGTGGGGTGCGGGCCGGTGGTGCGACGTGTTCGAGATCCGCGACTGGCTGATCCAGCGCTGCTTCATCTACCTGGATCCCGACTACGCGGGCAAGGATGTGGCCCGATATCCTTGGCTGCGCGTCCGCACGTGAGCTGTCGACGGTTGCCAGACAGTCGAAGGGGGCGGCCGGCGCCGCCCCCTCGCTGACTCCCGGATTCGTTTGGTTGCGGGGGCTGGCTTTGAACCAGCGACCTTTGGGTTATCAGCCCGCCGCAGCCCGCCGGCCGGCCCAACGCCACCCAACCAGACACCTCTCATCTTCCGGTATAAAGTGGAGCGATGATCACCGCAGAGGCTCCTTCGTCCTCGTGCCCGTCTCGCGTCATCGGCGCAGAGTCTTAGCGCACCTGTCACTTGCCGTGTCGCTTCACCACGGCAGACGGATGAGTACGCCCCACATCGGCCGCGCAACCCGCAGCGAGCGGGTAGGCGCACACGACCAACATCGCTTTGTCCGAGAGGTAGCTGTTCGGCCGCGCTTCGTAGCGGAAGAAGTCTTCCCAGTCTTTCGCCTCTAGCTGGGGGGCGCTGGCGGCAACTCTCATGCCGTCGTGGCCTCTGGCCAGTGCGTCGGTGAGCTTCGTCTCCCAACCGCGCGCAACTTTCTGGAGATCAGGAGTGTCTCCGGTGAAATACCACGTCCGGCTTTGAAGGACTTCGATACGCCGGTCAGCCAAGTATCGGTCAAGGGCAGGAACAGCTTGGCGTAACGCATCCTTGGCTCCTTCCTTGGTGAGGGGCTCGGAAATCACCCACACGCAAAACTCATTGCTCTCCAAACCGGCTTTGAGAAAGGGAACGCGTATCTCCAGCAGGTCTTCTTTCGTTTCGTAGAAGAGACCGAAGTGCCGTCCCCAGGGCGGATCCCCCAGGATCGTGAGTCCTGTCTTTCTCATCCCTCACTCCTCCGCGGCATCGGCGCGCCGTCGACCGCCACGGCCGTTGCAGCGGTCGTCACCGCCGGCAGACTTGCAACGGCGCCCATGCCGGCGCCGCCGATCAGGATCTTGCGGCGGCTCATGGCAAAACTGAAGGAAGCCCAGCGCAGCAATGGGCAGGGATCGGCGGCGGTCGAGGTCGTCGGGGCTCACGGCGCGAGTATCATACTTCCGGACGCCATGTCGCCGCGTCCCTTGACAACCTCGCTGCATCTGGACACGATCCCGCCATCGTCCTGACCACCGCCCCTCGGGGGGAGCGCCGATGTCCTCTGGTCCGGTGCTCGGAGATGGGTTCGAGGGATTCGCCGGTCGTGCCGATCGCCGAACCGAACAGCCGTCGGTTCGCAGCCCGCCGCCGTCGCTCCAGCGGAGCAACGGAACAAGTAGCCCGCAGTTCCTGAGTCTGCGCGCCGCCCTGGCTTTGGGCGCGTGCGCGCTGATCGCGGTATATAAGGAGTATTGCCATCCAGGTTCCGGGACGCTATGCTGCCCCTGGGAGCCCAGCACCGATGGCCAAGATCATGATCTCTCTTCCCCAGGAATTCCTGAAGAGGGTCGACCGGGCGGCCAAGGCTCAGGGACGGTCCCGCAGCGAGCTGATCCGAGAGGCATTGCGCACCCTGCTCGCCGGAAGCCAGGAGGGCCGGCGCTCCTGGAAGGAGGCCCTCGCTCCTCTCAAGGAGCTGGAGCAGCAGTGGGTCGGCCAGTGGAACTCCACGGATATCGTCCGCTACTATCGCGAGACGCGCTACGGCCGCGAAGATCGTCGTTGACACCTCCGTCCTCATCAAGTGGTTCAAGACCCGTGATGAGGACCTCCTGAAAGAGGCGCGCACCCTCCTCGCGGAGGTGGAGGCCCCGCTACTCGAGGTGCACGTCCCGGCCCTCCTGCTGTACGAGGTCGGGAACGTTCTTCTCCTCAAGACCCGCTTGGGCGCAACCGGGCTCGACGATGCCATCGACCACCTGGAGACGCTCCCCTTCATCGTCGCCCCGCCTGCCACGCCGCTTCTGAAGCGCGCCGCCCGTCTGGGGCGCGAGCTCGGCCTCACTTTCTACGACGCCTCCTTCATCGCGCTGGCCGTGGAGTTGGACTGCCCGTACATCACCGCAGACCGGCGCCTCTACGACCGCGCCCGCACTGTCTCCCGGGTACGCCACCTTTCGCGCGTCGGTTCCCTTTCCTGACTTGCTCTGGATGAACCCGACGGACAACCAGCGCATCCGTTTCCTCCTCCCCGCGGTCCGCGACGGGAGGCGCTGGGAGGAATCCGCCTCTTGAGCGGGCAGGCTTCGACCTGGGCGCGGCCAGCGCCACCGCCCGCGGACCAGGCCGCCGACCGGCGACAGCTCGACCTCTTCGTCGACGGCCGTGACGCGCTCCTGGTCCACGAGATCGTGACCGCGCTCATCAGCCGCGACGTCGAGCGCACCGAGGCGGGCCTGCGTCGCCTCGGTCAGGAGCACCCGCGCCACCCCGAGCTGATGCCGCTCACCGTGCTGGTCGAGGCGCTGACCGCGCCCGCCTCTCCCGCCGCCACCCAGGTGGCGCTGACCGAGCGCATCGAACTGACCGAGCGCAGGCTCGTCCCGGCGGCGAGGCGCTTCCTCGGAGCGGACGCCGACGCCCTTCTCCGCCCGGTGTGGGAGGCACTGGCCGAGACGGCGGCCGATCTCCCCTTCGAACCCGCCCATCCCCTGGCACACCGGGCCTGGCTTTGCCAGCAGTACGGCGAGTGGACGGAAGTGCGCGCCGCCGTCGAGGACGAACCCTGCTGGGCGGACAGGCCCCTCTTACGCTACTGGATGGGGCTGGCGCAGCACCATCTCGGCGCGCCCGAGGTCGCGATTCGCCTGTGGCTGCCGCTGTGCTGGATGGATCCTCTTCTCTTCGAGACGCGCGCGCCGACGCTTCCGAGCGCCACCATTCGCGCAGCCTGGGTCGCCTTCGAACAAGCCCTGCCCTTTGAGAAGGCGCTCGCTGACAGGGCGCCCGCGGCCGCCTGGTTCCCCGCCTGGCTGCTCCTGCGCCACCAGGGCCTGTCGCGCCTCTTCCGTGCCGACGACATCGCCGATGCCGGAGACGCCGCCCGCGTGTTCCGCCATCTCTTGGCGCTCCTCCCGCTCGAACAGCGTGGCCTCACCGACGAGCTGGTCGGCCAGCGTCGGGCGCTCCGGCAGCTCGACGAGAACTTCTTCCGCTATTACATGGCGGTCCTGGGCGAACGTCGCTCGTCTGCGTGACGTCCTTAACGTCTCCGGGCCCCGGCAGTCAACGGTAGCCTCGACGGCCGCTGAACCGCGGCTCAGGTTTCCGGCTTTTGTGAGCCATCCTTTGTCTCCCGTCCCTGCGCTTCCACCTCGTCGTGATGTGCGCCAGTTCCCGACACGCCAGACGCCGGCTGGGCACAGTCTGGGCACAGGTGGGACCTGGAAAGCATCCAGGGCTCACGGCGCGCGGCCGTAAGCCCTTGATTCGCGAGGACTTCGGTTGGTTGCGGGGGGCTGGATTTGAACCAGCGACCTTTTTAGGAGCCAGGCCCCGGCCATCACCCGCCGCCAGCCGCCGTCACGGTGCGCAGAGGAATCGCGGGGATGCGAAGCTCGGCGTTCCCCCTAGTCGCGCTCCTTCGCGGTGGGTCGGGGCACAATTTGGGCACAGCCGACCTACCCGACGCGACTTGCCTTTGCCCGCGTCCGTGCCGAGCGCGCGGTTCGACGTCGAGAATGGTGTTCAGCATACGCATCGAGCAGCCGCCGGATCATCCGCTGATACTGCGTGTTGTGTCTCCGCGCCTCGTTCTTGAAGAACTCGACGCTGCGCTTGCTCAATGCGATCGTGACCTTGACCCCTTCATCCCGAAAGACGAGGTCCTCCGGACTAGGAAGGAAGTCAGGAACGACCTTCAGCCTTCCGAGAGGTTCGTCCGTGTACCTGATGTTCTCGCTCATAAGTTTGCTTGCCCTTCCGCCAGTAACCGGCGCCGAAGATTCGGATGACGTCGTCACGGTATGTGAATCGGACCGTCATGACTCCCCCTTCGACCAAACCGAAGCAGTAGTATCGCTTCTCGCTTGAGCTATGCGACAGGTCCTCAGCGATCACACGATTATTATAGGGTCCGCGAAGGCGAACTGCGCCTTCACGAATGAGACCCCATGCTTCCTCTGGTTCTTCTGATCCTTCCTCGCGTCCCATTCGAAGCGGGCTTTCGCCACTCAGGAAGGCTATCACGGAGCGGCCCCACACCGCCATATGTTCGTATGGCTGGAACACTGGCTTTGTCGCGATCGCTGAGACGGCGCTGAACAAGCAGTCCGTATACGACGAGCTCGCCGAGCGGACGGACCGCGTTACATTCCATGCGCGCGCGGGCCTCGCGCGGGGAAACATCCGGTCGTCGGAGAAAGTCCCGGTCCTCGGGAGAGCACCAATGCCGCCGATCCCGTCACTGGTCATCGACCCGTCATCGAATCGCAAGACCACCTCATGGCACTTCGGGCAGCTCAGATGCGTGGCCTCCGGGACCGACATATCCTGGCCGTTCACGGGAAGCTTGAGCTTGCCCCTTTTCTCCCTCATCGGAGTGCCGCACTCCGGGCAGGCGTCGTTCGGAAGCACGGCACCCGCCTGGCCCGCTGGACTGATCTGTTACTCGTCTTCATTACCTGGCCTGTCTTCTTCAGGGAACGAGATGACGACGCAATCGCTGCGGAGAATGAGCTGTGTGGGTTCCGGAAAGGGACCTACCAGAATTTCCGGAACCCGCAAGCTTCACGTAGATAACGCCTGGGAGCGCCTCGACCCCTGGTCTCTGGCTGTACAACTGGGTGCGCGGCGACATCCCAACCGTGCTTGACCTGGAACGGGAGCTCGGCCGTCTCGCCGGGCGAACCGAGGACCCGGTGTTTCGGATGCTGGCGCATGACGTCATGGGGGAGATCGCGACGTACCTCGGCGATTTCCGTCGAGCCCGATCGCACATGGAGGATGGCATCGCGCTGTACGACCCGGCCCGGCACCGTTCGCTCGCCTTGCGGTACGCGGGATACGACCTGGGGATGGCATGTCGTGCCATTGGCGCGCACGCCCTTTGGTTCATGGGCTATCCGGACCAAGCGCTTCAGTGGAGCCAACGGGCGATCACGCTGGCGCGTGACCTCGCTCACCTCCCCACGCTCGTCTTCGCCCTGGCCCACGCGGGCGTTCTGCACTATCACCGGCGGGAGCCGGGGGTGACTGCCAGGCTGGCGGAGGAGGCACTCGCCCTCTCCATGGATCACGGCCTCGATTTCTGGAAGGCGTTCGCCGGGATCGTGTGGGGATGGTCTCAGGTGCACCAGGGCCGAGGGTTCGAAATCGTGGAGCAGATGAGGCGCGGGCTCGCGGCCTATCGGGTGACGGCCGGGGATCTCGAGAGCCCTTTGTGGCTCGCGATGATCGCCGACGCGTATCGCACTGTGGGTGCGCCGGACGACGCCCTCTCCGCCGTCCGCGAAGCGCTGAAGCTCGTGAACACGATGGATATCCGGTTCGAGGAGGCGGAACTTCACCGGCTGCGCGGCGAGGTCCTCCTCGCGAAAGGCGATGATCCCGCCGAGGCCGAGAGCGCCTTTCGGCGTGCCCTCGAGGTCGCCGCGGCGCAGGAGGCGCGGGCGCTCGAGCTACGCGCCGCGGCCAGTTTGGTCCGCCTTTGTCGCGCGGGAGGCAAGCCGGAGGAGCTTGCGCGTCGAAGGTTAGCCGAAGTCTACGAATGGTTTACCGAAGGACTGGAGACAGCTGACCTTCGGGAGGCTCACGGTCTGCTCGAGCCGCCGGTCGATAGGGAGGGGTTAGCCCGTGACGCCGGCTAACCCCTTGTCCTTCGTGGTTGCGGGGGCTGGATTTGAACCAGCGACCTTTGGGTTATGAGCCCAACGAGCTACCGGGCTGCTCCACCCCGCGGTGACTCAGGAAGGGTACCCAGGTGGTGGAGGCCTGTCAACCCCGCCCCTCAGATTCGCGCCGGCTCGAGCCGCCCGGCCAGCACCGACAGCGCCTCGAAGAGGTAGTAGGAGCCCCAGATCAGCTCGTGCTCGGTAGCCAGCCCGAGGCGCTTGTTGTAGCAGCCGTGGGAGAGAATGCCCCGCGCGTCGAGGTGGTGCTCGACGAGCGCGCGCACCGTGGCTTCGCCCGCCTCGCGGTACGCCCGGCGGCGCTCGCCGGGCGTCAGGGCGGCAAGCTTGAGCAGCGAAGCGGCCACGATGGCGGTGGCCGAGGTGTCCCGGTTGGTCTGAGGGATGGCCGGATCGTCGAAGTCCCAGAAGGCCACCCGATCCTGGGGGACATGGGCCAGCCACCAGTCGGCGGTCCGGTGCGCCACGTCGAGGAACTCGCGCTCGGCCGTCCACTGGTGCATCAGCGTGTAGCCGACGATGGCCCAGGCCTGGGCGCGCGCCCAGGTGCTCTGATCGGTGATGCCCTTGTGGGTGTAGCGCCGGATCATGCGGCCGGTGGCCGGATCGAACGACGCCGACTGACCGACCGAGCCGTCCGGACGGATGCAGAACTCGATGTGGCGCCGGGCGTGGCTCACTGCCATCTCGCCCCAGGCCGGCTCGCCCGCTTCGCGGGCGGCCCACACCAGCAGCGCCGCGCCCGGCACGGTGTCCACATTCGCCTCGCCCTGGCCGACGTCGGAGGCTTCCTCGGCCTCGGCGCCCAGGGGGAACGCCCCGGCTTTCGCGTTGAAGGACGACGCCCAGCCTTGCCCGCCGGCCAGCGCGATCTCTCGCGCGGTGGCGTCACCGAGGAGCCCATGCCCGATGAGGGCGCCATAGTAGAAGAGAAAACCGCGGAAGACGGTGTCGGAGTGCACGCGGGGCCGCAGGCGCTCGGCCCAGGCGTGCGCCCAGTTCCGGTAGCGCTCGGCGCCGGTGACGTGCCCGGCCAGCCAGCACATGCCCACCCAGAATCCGCCCGTCCAATCGCCGGCAGGCGACGTCGTCCATGCGCCGGTGACGGGATCGCCGTAGTGAGGAAACCCGGCCTTGACCGCGGCTCCCGTGGCGTCCACGCGGAGGAGCAGGCGGTCAAGGCCGGTCGGCCAGAGTGGATCGGCCATGGTGGCCGTGATGCTAGCACGGCCACCGGCGCCGGCTATGCCGCCATGGAATATCCGGCGGTCTGCCACGCCTGCACGCCGCCCTTGAGCGCTTTGACGTTGGTGAAGCCCCGCTTACGATACTGCTCTGCCTGACCGGCAGAGGTGGCCTCGGCCGGTCACGCGCAGTAGAAGATCAGTTCCTGCGGGGGGGACAGGTGCCGGGCCTGCAGCCCCTTCAGCGAGATCGCGCCCTCGAGCTTGATCTTGTTGCACTTGTCCTCGTCGTCATAGGCGCAGACGAGCAGGGCTTGACCGGCCTGGACCCTGCGCCGCGCTTCTTCGACACCGACGCGCTCGATGTCCGCCATACTGCACCTCCTCGTACGGATCGGACCTGGGGATTGGCCTCCCTCAAGATCCCGGCCAACATCTTCAAGATACCGCGCCCCAGGTCGGCGGTCACGGAGAGCCGGGAGCGGTCAGGCTCAGGACCGGGCAACGCGATCGGTCTTGGCCGGCTCGAAGCGGCCGGTGCGGGCCAGGGACCAGAGCACCCGCCAGGCGCCGCGGGTCGCCAGCAGCCAGTACGTCTGGCACCGGAACGTCCCCCAGAACTTCGCAGCGAGCGACCGGCGCGCGATGTCCACCGGCCGGGGGAAATAGGGCATGAGGCGCTCGACGAGGTCCTGGGTGACGATGCCGCCCACCCAGATGGTGAGGGCCAGCGAGAGGGACGGCAGCCCGATGCCGAGCACGAACGGCAGCGGATGGTCGGCAAAGCGATAGGCCACGTGCCAGCCGAGGAAGCCGACGACGGGATAGACGAGGGCGGCGACGGGCCACTCGATCACTTTGTTGCCCACGTGACGCAGCAGCTGAGCGGTGTTGTAGGCGCTCCGATGCCTTCGCCAGGTGAGCCAGAGAAATCCGACGTCGTCCAGGACGCCTTGGTACCAGCGCGCGTTCTGCCGCACCATCTTCTCCGGCGTCTCCGGCAGGTCGGTCAGCTCCACCATGGGCATCGGTGCCAGCAGCGCGCCCCGGGCGCCCAGCGCATACCCCAGCGTGGAGTCCTCGGTCGCCCCTCCGGTTGGAAAACCGTTCAGCGCCTGCAGCACGTCCAGGCGCACGAACTGGTTGTGGCCGAGACAAATCTGCGAGCGGCGGAAGCACAGTTCGAACAATGGCCTCACAAACCGCGCCACTCGCGGCGCGCGCTGTGAGAGCGCTGAGAACCACTCGACACGTCGGCGTTCGTTGATGAGCCGGGCGATCGAGACCCGGATGAAGATAGACGACTGCTGGACGGCGCACACGCGGCCGCGGTGATCGAGCCTCCCGAAGTTGGCCAGCGAGAGCGTGACGCCCTGGTAGGCGAGGCTGCCACCGCCGCGGATGACGTCGGCGGCGATCCAGCGGTAGACGTTGGGGTCGGGCAGCGAGTCGGCGTCGCTCACGCCCACGTAGACTCGGCGGGGGTCGTTCTGGCCGTTGAGCAATGCGGCCAGGACCTCCCCGCGCAGCGCCCAGTTGAGCTGGTGGGCCTTGCGGCCGTCGCCGGGCATGGCCAGGGTCGAGAGCATTTTCTGCTGGTAGGGGGGCAGCTCGGCTCGGAACCGCCGCACCAGTTCCGCGGTCGGGGCCGCCATCCCGGGATTCGGCGCCCGCTCCTCGTCCGCCTTCGTAATGACCACCACGTGAAGCTTGCCGTGCGGGTACCGGGAGCCGAGCAAGCCGCGCAGCGTCGTGGTGATGTGAGGCTCCTCCCAGGCTGGGACCAGGTGCACGAAGACCGGGGCGGCCGGCTCGTGCTCGAGCTGGGCTTCGTCGGGCAGCGTCTCCAGGGCGGCGTAGGCCTCGTCCACGAAGCGGCACGTGGTGCGCATGCCTTTCCAGTCGAGGAGGAGCTTGAAGGCGGCCCGACCGTTCAGGAACGAGGTGATGGCGAAGACCGCCGTCCAGAACCAGTCCATGGTCGCGGACGGAGAGGTTACTTCGACTTGGCGGGAAACTTCAAGACGGTCTCGCCCTCGCGGACGAGCCCATGCTCTTCGCGAGCGAGCTTCTCGATGTAGGCGGGATCGTTGCGCAAGCGGTCGATGGTGGCGGTGAGCTGCTCGGCCCGGGTTCGGAGCGCGGCGATGGCGCGCTCGGCTGCCGCGATCTCGCGGTCGATCTCGCGCACGCGCAGCACGCCGCCCACGCCCCACCCGCCCAGCACCGTGCCGAGCAGGACCACCGCACCCGCCGCCACCAGCCGCTGTCTCATCGGGCCACGCGCGTGTAGAAACCGCGCCCGGGAAAGGAGGCGGCATGGTCCAGCTCCTCCTCGATACGCAGGAGCTGGTTGTACTTGGCGGTGCGCTCGCCCCGGGACGCGGAGCCGGTCTTGATCTGGCCGGCGTTGGCGGCGACGGCCAGGTCGGCCACGAAGGTGTCCTCGGTCTCGCCGGAGCGGTGAGAGATGATCGTGCCGTAGCCGGCGCGCTTGGCCAGCTCGATGGCCTCCATCGTCTCGGTGAGCGTGCCCACCTGGTTCACCTTGACGAGGACCGCGTTGGCGATCGCGTTCTTGATCCCCTGCTGGATGATGGCCGGGTTGGTAACGAACAGATCGTCGCCGACGAGCTGGACGCGCCCGCCCAGGCGACGGGTCAGCGCGCCCCAGCCGCCCCAGTCGTCCTCGGCCAGGCCATCCTCGATGGAGACGATCGGGTAGCGGTCGCACAGCGCCTCGTACATGGCGATCATCTCCTCGGTGGTGCGGACGGCCCGCTCCCGAGCCAGCCGGTAGCGGCCGCCGGCCTCGGCGAACTCGCTGGCCGCCACGTCGAGCGCGACGAGGACATCCTCCCCCGGGCGGTAGCCGGCGCGCTCGATGGCCTGTAGGAACAGATCGAGGGCCGCCGTGTTGGAGGAGAGATTCGGGGCGAAGCCGCCCTCGTCACCCACGCCCGTCGAAAGCCCGTGCTCCTTCAGGAGGTCCTTCAGGGCGTGGAAGCACTCCACGCCCATGCGGAGCGCCGTCGAGAAGTTCTCGGCGCCGGCCGGCACCAGCATGAACTCCTGGATGTCGAGCCCGTTGTCGGCGTGGGCGCCGCCGTTGATCACATTGAGCATGGGAATCGGCAACAGGCGGGCCCCCGGCCCCCCCAGGTAGGCGTAGAGCGGCAACCCCACGTCGTCGGCGGCGGCCCGGGCCACGGCCAGCGACACGCCGAGGATGGCATTGGCACCCAGCGACGACTTGTTGGGTGTGCCGTCCAGCTCGAGCAGGGCCTGGTCGATCCGGACCTGCTCGGTCACCTCCATGCCGTCGATCTCGGGGGCGATGGTCTCCTCGACGTTCTTGACGGCCTGCTGCACACCCTTGCCCCGGTAGCGCTGGCCGTCGCCGTCGCGGAGCTCGAGCGCTTCCCGCTTGCCGGTGGAGGCGCCGGAGGGCACGGCGGCACGGCCCCAGGCGCCGGACTCCACTTGCACCTCGACCTCCACGGTCGGATTGCCGCGCGAGTCGAGGATCTCGCGGGCGTAGACGCCGGTGATGGCGGACACCTCAGGATCTCCTCTCGACGATGAAGTCGGCCAGGGCGCTGATGGGCTGGGCGCGCGACCCGAGCGGCTTCAACGCGGTTTGGGCCTCCTCGATCAGGGCCCGGGCCCGCCGGTGCGAGTCGTCCAGCCCGTGGAGCGCCGGATAGGTCGCCTTCTGCTTGCGCACATCGCTGCCCGCGGTCTTGCCCAGCTGCTCGAGGCTGCCTTCGACGTCGAGGATATCATCGACGATCTGAAAGGCCAGGCCGAGCCGCTCACCTGCCGCGCTGATGGCGCCGAGCACGGCGGGCTCGGCACCCGCCAGCATGGCGCCCGCCCGCAGCGAGGCGCGGATGAGGGCCGCCGTCTTGTGGGTGTGAATGTAGTCGAGGGTCTCCGGCGTGACGGACTTGCCCTCGGACTCGATGTCCACCACCTGCCCGCCCACCATGCCCCTGGTGCCGGCGGCGGTCGCGATCTCGGTGACGACGGCGGCGATGACGCCGGGGTCGGACGCCTGGGCGGCGTTGTCGGCGACGAGCCGGAAGGCCAGCGTGAGCAAGGCGTCCCCGGCCAGGATGGCCAACGCCTCGCCGAACACTTTGTGACTGGTGAGGCGCCCGCGGCGGTAGTCGTCGTCGTCCATCGCCGGCAGATCGTCGTGGATCAGCGAGTACGTGTGGATCAGCTCCAGGGCGCAGGCCGTGGGCAGCACCATCTCGGCCCGGCCGCCCACGGCCTCGGCGCCGGCGATGACGAGGATGGGGCGCAGGCGCTTGCCTCCGGCCATCACGCTATAGCGCATGGCCCGATGGATAGAGAAAGGCGGCGCCTCCTCGGGGGGCAGGGAGCGCTCGAGGGCGGCGTCGACCAGCGCTCGCCGCTCGGCGAGGTAGCGCTCGAGCTCGAAACCGCTCACCGTTCGGCTTCGTCCTCCCAGCCGGTGAAGGGCCGGGTCTCGGGCGCCCCCGTCTGGTCGCGGGACAGCAGCTCGATCTTGCGCTCAGCCTCATCCAGGTACTTGACACAGTGCCGGGCCAGAGCGATGCCTTCTTCGTAGACCTTGAGCGATTCCTCGAGCGCTAGATTGCCGGACTCGAGCGCGCTTACGATCTGCTCGAGGCGGGTCAGGCAGTCCTCAAACTTGAGGTCGCTCATCCTGTTCTCTGGCCTGCTCGATCCGGCAGTCGAGGCTTCCCTCGTGCAGCAGCACGCTCACGGCGTCGCCTGGGCGAACCTGATGGGCCGTCCGCACGATGCTGCCGTCGGCGGCCCGGGTCAGGCTGTAGCCCCGCCCCAGCACGGCGAGCGGAGAGAGCGAATGCAGCCGTCCCACCGCCGCCGCCAGTCGGTGGCGGCTCTGCACGAGTCGGCGGGCCATCTCGCCGTGGATCCGGCTGTGAAGGCGCTCGAGGCGGTGCCGGCCGCCGCCCAGGCGGGCGAAGGGGCTGGCCGCCTTCAGGCGCGCGGTCAGCAGGTCGACACGATAGGTGGCCCGGCGGTGAGTGCCGCCGGCCGCCGCGTGCAGACGGGCCCGCGCGTGGTCCACCCGTCGAGCGAGGTCGCTCAGCGGCCGCCGCGCGGCCCGCCCCAGCCGCCCCGCGAGGTCGTCCAGGGTCTCGGCCACCGCCTGCTTCTCCCGCACGACGAGCTCGGCCGCCGCCGACGGCGTGGGCGCCCGCAGGTCGCTGACGAAGTCGGCGATGGTGAAGTCCACTTCGTGGCCGACGGCGGACACGACGGGCGTCTTGGAGGCGGCGATGGCTCGAGCCACCACCTCTTCGTTGAATGCCCAGAGGTCTTCGAGCGATCCCCCGCCCCGCCCCACGATGATGACGTCGACGTCGCCGAGCGCGTTGAGGTCGCCGAGCGCCCGCGCGATCTCCTCCGCTGCTCCTTCGCCCTGCACCCGGCAGGGGGCGATGACGATGTGCAGGCCGGCGAACCGCCGGCCGATGATGCGCAGCATGTCGCGCAGCGCGGCGCCGGACGGCGAGGTGGCGATGCCGATCTTCCGGGGAAAGCGCGGCAGCGGGCGCTTGCGGGCCGGTTCGAAGAGTCCCTCGGCGGCCAGACGGGCCTTGAGCTGTTCGAAGGCCAGCTGGAGCGCGCCGAGCCCCTTGGGCTCGAGCACCTCGACCACGAGCTGGTATTCGCCGCGCTGGGCGTACACCTCCAGGCTTCCGAAGGCCAGCACGTGCTGGCCGTCGCCCGGCTCGAAGCGGAGCCGGCGCAGGCGGGTGCGGAAGAGCACCGCGCGGAGCTGGGCGTTCTCATCCTTCAGCGTGAAGTACGCATGGCCCGAGCCGTAGAACCGGAAGTTCGAGATCTCCCCCTCGACCCATACCGCTGGGAAGCCCTGCTCCAGCACCTCGCGCAGCCGCTCGGTGAGCTGTGACACGGTGAACACCGCGCGCTGGCTCGTCATCGGCCGTGCGCTCGGTGGCGGGATGAGCGTGACCGGCGTGGGGGGAGGGGGGAGGGTGCTGCGAGACCACGCAGTCGGCGGACGTCAGACCGGCTGTGGCTGGGCTCCACCTCACGGGGAGCGGCCCTTCGCAAGGCGGCGGGAACGGGTCTCCGCAGCACCCTCCCCCCTCCCCCCACGCCGGTCACGCTCGCCGACCGTTGGCGGAGACCGATCTCGCGCCGCAGAGCGGCGCTCATCGGGAGCCCACCTGTCGTTCGGCGGCGCGGAGAGTGTTGCGCATGAGCATGGCGACGGTCATGAGGCCGACGCCGCCAGGCACCGGTGTTATCGCGTGGGCCACCGGCTCGGCAGAGGCGAAGTCCACGTCGCCGACGATCGCTCCGCTGTCCAGGCGGTTGAAGCCGACGTCGATCACCCAGGCGCCGGGTTTGATCATGTCGCCGGTGACGAAGCGGGCCCGGCCGGCCGCGACGCACAAGACATCGGCTCGGCGCGTGTGCTCGGCCAGGTCGCGCGTGCGGGTGTGGCACATCGTGACGGTGGCGTGACGGGCGAGCAGGAGTTGCGCGAGCGGCTTGCCGACGAGCCGGGAGCGACCGATCACCACGGCCTCCGCGCCGACCAGGGGCGCGCCGTAGTGATCGAGGATCTCCAGGCAGCCCGCCGGCGTGCACGGGACCATCGCCGGCGCGCCGGCCAGGAGCCGGCCGAGGTTGGTCGGAGTGAGCCCGTCGACGTCCTTGTCGGGATCGATGCGGCCAATCACCTCGTCCTCGTCGAGGCCTTTCGGCAGCGGGAGCTGCACAAGGATGCCGTGGACGGTCCGGTCGGCGTTCAACCGATCGATGACGGCGAGCAGTTCTCCCGGCTCGAGCCCTCCGGGGTAGAGGAAGTCCGGCGACCCCATGCCGAGCGAGGAGGCCGTTCGCTTCTTGCTGTTGATGTAGGATCTCGAGGCGGGGTTGTCGCCGACGAGGACGGCGGCGAGCGACGGGGTGACGCCGGTCGAGGCGCGCAGGCGCGCGACGCCCCCGCGCACCTCGTCCAGAACCTTCTGGCTGACCGCGCGGCCGTCGAGGATCAAGCCCCGCCCCGGCGAGGCTTCAAGCCGGAACGCGCAGGCGGCGAATGTCCGAGGCGCGGCCGGTCTCGGGATCGACGGTGATGACCACTCCGTGCAGCGCGGCCGGCCCCTTGGCCGGCTCGAAGCGAACCGGCATCTGCGTGAGGAATCGCCGCAGGATGATGTCGGTGTCCACGCCGATCACGGAGTCGATTGGCCCGGTCATCCCCACGTCGGTGATGTAGGCGGTACCCCGGGGCAGGATCCGCTCGTCGGCCGTCTGCACGTGGCGGTGCGTACCCACCACCGCGCTCACGCGTCCGTCGAGGTACCAGCCCATGGCCACCGACTCGGACGTCGCCTCGGCATGCATGTCCACCAGGATGATGGACGTCTCCTTGCGCAGCTCGGGGACGACGGCGTCCGCCTTCCGGAACGGGCAGTCGATCGGGCTCATGAAGACCCGGCCCATGAGATTGAGGACAGCCACTCGATGGGGGCCGGCCTTCACGGTGACGTGGCCCACGCCGGGGGTGCCGGACGGAAAGTTGGCCGGGCGCAGGAGCAGGTTCTCCCTGGTGATGTACTCCACGATCTCCTTGCGGTCCCAGATGTGGTTCCCGGAGGTCATGACGTCGGCGCCGTGGTCGAGGAGCTCACGGGCGATCTGCGGAGTTACGCCGAAGCCGGCCGCCGCGTTCTCCACGTTGACCACCACGAAGTCCGCCCGATGCTCCTCGCGCAGGCGGGGCAGCAGCTTTCTCAGGGCGGCCCGCCCGGGCTCGCCGAAGACGTCGCCGACCATCAGGATGTTCATTGTAGCGGGCTCCGCGAGGCCGGCTCGCGCCGTGGGTGGCCTGCCCCAGGTGGACCGTGCTTCATCATCTACTTCGCGACTTCGACGGCCCGGGTCTCGCGGATGACCACCACCTTGATGTGACCGGGATACTGCATCTCGGCCTCGATGCGCTTGGTGATGTCCTTGGCCAGCTGATGGGCGTCGAGGTCGGAGACGATGTCGGCCTTGGTGATCACGCGCAGCTCCCGCCCGGCCTGAATGGCGTAGCACATCTCCACGCCCTTGTAGGACAGCGCGATCTCCTCCAGCTTGGCCAGCCGCTTGATGTAGGACTCCAGGACGTCACGGCGGGCCCCCGGGCGGGCCGCCGAGATGCCGTCGGCGGCCTCCACCAGGACGGCTTCGATCGTCTGGGGCTCGACGTTCTCGTGGCCGCACAGGGCCGCGTTGATGACCTCCGGGCTCTCGTTGTACTTGGTGAGCACCTGCAGCGACAGCTCGGGGTGACTGCCCTCCTGCTCGTGAGTCAGCGCCTTGCCGATGTCGTGGAGCAGCCCCATGCGCTTGCCCAGCTTGACGTCGGCCTTGATCTCGGCCGCCATCATGCCGACCAGCCAGGCCACCTCCTTGGAGTGCTGCAGGCAGTTCTGACCGTACGACGTGCGGTACTTGAGGCGGCCCACCAGCTTCGTGAGCTCGGGGTGGAGGCCATGCACGCCCACCTCGAAGCAGGCCTTCTCGCCTTCCTCCTTGATGTGCTGGTCCATCTCCCGCTTGACCTTGTCGACGACCTCCTCGATCCGCGCGGGGTGGATGCGGCCGTCGGCGATGAGGATCTGGAGCGCCCGGCGGGCGATCTCCCGCCGGTAGGGATCGTACGCCGAGATCAGCACGGCCTCCGGCGTGTCGTCGACGATGAGGTCGACGCCAGTGAGCATCTCCAGCGCCCGGATGTTCCGGCCCTCGCGGCCGATGATGCGGCCCTTCATGTCGTCGGAGGGCAGATCCACGACGGACACGGACGTCTCCACCGTGTAGTCGGGGGCCAGGCGCTGGATCGTGGTGGCCAGCACCTCCTTGGCCTTTTCGCGCGCCGTCTCCCGCGCCTGCTCCTCCAGGCGCATGGCGATCAGCGCGGCCTCGCGGCGCGCCTCCTCCTCCATCTGAGCCAGGAGCTGGCGCTTGGCCTCTTCCGCGGTGAGGCCGGCGATGGCCTCCAGCCGGCGGCGCTGCTCTTCGAGGGCCTGGCCCAGGCGCGCCTCTCGGTCAGCCAGGGCTCGGTCCCGCTCCACCAGGCCCCGTTCCTTGGAGGCGTACTCGCTGAGCCGGCGCTCCAGCTCCTCGAGCTTGCGGGCCAGCTGCTCATCCTTGGTGAGGATCCGCTGCTCGATCTGCTGGATGTTGCGCTCGCGCTGGCGCACTTCGGCGTCGAACTCGGTTCGGGCCTTGAGGACGATCTCCCGGGCTTCCACCTCGGCCGTGCGGTGCCGTGTCTGGGCGTCGCGTTCGGCTTCGCCGACGATGCGCTGCGCGCGGAGGCTAGCGGCGCCTACCTTCCGATCGGAGAACCACTTGTGCCCGAGAAGCCCGACGAGGAGCGTGAGGACCGAGAGGAGTGTGAGGAGGATCCAGACCGCTTCCATAGCTATGTCATCCCCCTTGCGAGGGTAAGCGTGAGCCGCAAATGCCTATGAGACTTGACAAGTATAGGAGTGAGAGGCGGCGGGAGTCAAACCCTGGGCCAGAGATTGAAGATCCCCACCTCTGCCGTGTGCCGACGGTGTTTCGAACCTGGTCTAGCCAGGTGGGCGCCGATTGTAGAGGGCTTCAGGCTTCCCCTTCTCGGAGGGGCTTGCTCACCACCCTCGATCACAGCTCCCGTTGGGCGAATGAGGTTGAAACTTCCCCCGGCATCACGTGCAGCGCAGGGACGCTCATTGTGTACCTGCTTGGGCCCCTAGAAGTCAAGCTCTACGCCCCCTTGGTAGGGAGAAGCGTGTCCGAGTAATCGCCGTTCGAGCGCCGGCTTTGCCGGCGCAACTCCTCCTGGGGGAGGTCTCGGAGGGGGCCGTCGAGGCCCCCTTCGATTTTATTTCGGCGTGGCGCGCTCCAAGAGGCTCACCAGGACCCCCAGGCGGGCCCCGACGTCACCGGCCTGGCGCTCCCGTTCCTCCCGGGCACGGAACAGCTCGTCGGTGATGTCGAGGGCGGCCAGCATCAGGGCCTTGCCCGTGTCCTGGACCCCCGCGCGCCCGAGGCTCTCCACACGCTTCTCGAGGTAGTGAGCCAGCGACCGGACGTAGTCGGGGGGCGCCTCGGTCCGGAGGGTGAGGTTCTGGCCGAGCAGCGTCAGCTCGATGCGCTTGGGTTCGCTCATCGCCGGCCGGTTCCTCCTCAGAGCTCGAGCTTGTTGATGTCCTTGAGCATGGCGTCGATCTGGGCCGCCACCTGGCTCCGTTCGGCGGTCAGCCGCCCGAGATCGCGCTTGAGCCGCTCGTTCTCCTCGCGCAGCCGGGCCATGGCCTCGGTGGCCCGGCGTACGGCCTCCTCGAGGTGCGTCAGCCGATCGAGGAGCTCGTCACCCATCACACACCACGCCAGCTGATGTTGAACCGCTCGGCGACCCGGCGGGCCACGCGCTCCTGGATCTGATTGGCCTCGTCGTCGGTGAGGGTGCGATCGTCGGCCTGCAGGGTGAGCCGCCAGGCCAGATTGCGCCGGCCGTCCTCGAACGTGAAGACGTCGAACAGCGCGAGCTGGCGCAGCAGCGGCCCGGCCTCGCGCCGGATGAACGCTTCGATCTCGGCGGCGGTGACGGCCCGGAGCGAACCCACCAGGAAGGCCAGGTCGCGCTGGACCGCGGGAAAGCGCGGCAGCGGCCGGTAGGTGACCGACGGGGGGATCAGTCTCAGGACCTCATCGAGGGCCAGCGCGGCCGCGAACACCGGCACGGCGACATCGTAGAGCGCTCGCAGGTCGGCGGCCACCTCGCCGAACTCGGCGACCGTCACCCCGTTCTGGGCGACCAGGATGCCGTGGCAGTCGGGCTCGAATCCTTTGACGCCGCCGGCCAGGATCGGCCGGGACTCCGGCGCCGACACCCCCAGCGCTTCCAGGACATGCTCGGCCAGGCCCTTGGCGTCGTAGACGTCGACCTGCTCGCCCCGGGCGTCGCCGCCCGGCCGAGCCCACCACCCGAACGGCACCCGCGCGCCGGCCAGCGCGATGCTGAGCCAGCGGGGCTCGCGGGGCAGCCCCAGTACCGGCTCGAAGACCTTGCCGATCTCGAAAACGCGGACGCTGCCCTGCTGCTTGCGAACGTTGGTGGCCACCACGCCGAGCACGCCTTCCAGCGGGTTATAGCGCAGCAGCGAGGCGTCCCGGCTCAAGGGATTGCGGAGGGCGATGGGCCGGGGCGCGGCCGGCGTGCGCAGCACTTCGTCGTAGGCGGGATCGCTGAAGCTGTAGGTGACGACTTCGCTGAGTCCGGCCCCCACCAGCGCGCGCCGGACCGTCTCCGCCTGCTGGAGGGCGGCCGGCAGCTCCACCGATCGCAGCGGGCCGCTCATCAGCGTCGAGGGAATCTTGTCGTAGCCCCACACGCGGATCACTTCCTCGACGAGGTCATCCTCCATGGTGAGGTCGCGCCGGAAGCTCGGCACCTCGACGTCCAGGTCGTCGCCCTGCTCGCGCACGGAGAGGCCGAGCCCGGTGAGGATGCGCTCGGCCTCGGCCCGGGGCGGCGCGGTGCCGAGCAGGCGGGCGATGCGCGCCGGCCGCAGGCGCACGCGGGGCCGGGGCCGCGGGCGCGGGTAGGCGTCGACCATGCCGCGGGCCACCGTGCCCCCGGTCAGCTCGACGATGAGCTGGGCGGCGCGATCGCTGGCGTCCACCAGCGCCTCGATGTCGGCGCCGCGCTCGAAGCGATAGGCAGCGTCGGTGGGGAGGCCCAGTGCGCGTGAGGTGCGACGCACGGAGGCGGGCAGGAAGTACGCGCTCTCGAGGAGGATCCGCGTCGTCTCCTCGGAGACCTCCGTGTTGGCGCCCCCCATGACCCCGGCGATGCCGATGGCCCGCTCGGGGTCGGCAATGACCAGCATCCTCTCGTCGAGTCCACGCTCCTGACCGTCCAGGGTCGTGAAACGCTCACCGGGGCGCGCCCGGCGCACGACGATGGTGCCCTCGGCCACCCGAGCGTGGTCGAAGGCGTGGAGCGGGTGGCCGAGCTCCCACATCACGTAATTCGTGGCGTCCACCACGTTGCTGATGGGCCGGAGCCCTATCGCGCGCAGCCGCGTCACCAGCCAGGCCGGCGAGGGCCGCACGCGGACGCCGCTGACGACGCGGGCGGTGAACCGGTGGCAGAGGTCGGGCGCGTCGACTTGCACGCGGGCCCACTGCTCCACCGGCTCATCCGACTCTTTGACGGCGGTGGTCGGAGCGTGGAAGCGGCCGCCGGTCAGCGCGGCCAGCTCGCGGGCCACGCCGACCACCGAGAGGCAGTCAGGGCGGTTCGGAGTGACCTCGACCTCCAGCACGTCGTCGTCGAGACCGAGGTGAGCCACGAGGTCCGCGCCCAGGGGCGCGTCGGCGTCCAGGGTCAGGATCCCGGCCTCGTGCTCGACGCCCAGCCCCAGCTCGCGCTCCGAGCAGAGCATGCCCTGCGACTCGACGCCGCGGATCTTGACGGTGGCCACCGGGCGGCTCGCCGTCTGTCCGGGGCCGGGCGGCAGCATCGCCCCCGGCGGCGCGAAGGCGGCTCGCACGCCGCGGGCGATGTTGGGAGCGCCGCCGACCACGCTGAAGCGCTCGCCTCCGGTGGTGACGCGGCAGAGCACCAGACGATGGCCCTGGCTCTCGCCCAGCTCGCGCTCGATGGCCTCGATCTCGCCGACGACGACGCCGGCCAACTGGGCCGGCTTCAGCGGGGTGACGCCGGCCACCTCGACGCCGGCGTTGGTCAGCCGGTCCGCCGCCTGGGCCGCCGAGAGGTCGACATCGACGAACTCCCGCACCCACCGATACAGGATCTTCATGAGGCTGGCGGGAGCAGGCTCACGCGAACTGGCGGAGGAAGCGCAGGTCGTTCTCGAAGAAGAGCCGGATGTCGTCCACGCCGTACTTGAGCATGGCGATCCGCTCGATGCCCATGCCGAAGGCCCAGCCGGTCACCTCCTCGGGGTCGTAGCCGACGTTACGCAATACTTGAGGGTGAACCATCCCCGAGCCCAGGATCTCCAGCCAGCCGGACTGCTTGCAGACCCGGCAGCCTCGGCCGCCGCACAGGAAGCACAGCACGTCGACCTCGGCCGACGGCTCGGTGAACGGGAAGAACGACGGGCGGAACCGGATCTTGGAGCGAGGGCCGAACATCTGCCGCGCGAACAGCTCGAGCATGCCCTTGAGGTCGCCCATGGATATGTTGCGGTCGACGGCCAGCCCCTCCACCTGGTGGAACATGGGCGAGTGCGTGATGTCGGCGTCGCGGCGGTAGACCCGGCCGGGCACGATGATGCGCACCGGGGGACGCCGGGCCTGCATGACCCGGATCTGTACCGGGGAGGTATGGGTGCGGAGCAGCATGTCCTCCGAGATGTAGAAGGTGTCCTGCATGTCCCGGGCCGGGTGGTCCTTGGGGATGTTGAGGGCCTCGAAGTTGTGGTAGTCGTCCTCGACCTCGGGCCCCTCGGCCACCGAGAAGCCCAGCCCCACGAAGATGGCCACGATCTCGTCATGGACCTTCGTCAGCGGGTGGCGCGATCCCAGAGGCGGCCGGCGGCCGGGCAGCGTGAGGTCCAGTCGCTGGCGCGCCCGTTCCTGCCGCCGCTCGATCTCCCGCGTCTCGTTGAGCCGCAGATCGAGGAGCGCCTCCAGCTCCCGCTTGGCTTCGTTGGCGGCGGCGCCGACCAGCGGCCGTTCCTTCGCCGGCAGCTCGCCCACCGAGCGCAGCAGCTGCGTCAGCTTGCCCTGCCGGCCCAGGATGCGGACGCGGATTTCTTCCAGCTCGGTCGACGAGGTGGCGCGTCCGATCGCGCTACGGGCCTCGTCCTTGATCGCGTCGACGCGCGGATTCACTCGGAGGGGGACTCCGTCCCCCTTCCGACGGTCGGCGCGCGCCTTGCGGCGCGCTCCTCCCTGCCTCCCCCTGGGAAGGATTGCGCGGGCCAAGCCCGCGCTCGAACGCGTCGGATCGTCACGCTAGCTGGCCTTCGCTTTGGCGGTTTCGGCGAGCTTGGCGAAAGCCGCCGGATCGCTCACCGCCAGTTCGGCGAGGATCTTGCGGTCGAGGAGGACCCCGGACTTCTTGAGGCCGGCCATGAACCGCGAGTAGGACAGCCCGGCCATACGGCAGGCGGCGTTGATGCGCACGATCCACAGCGCGCGCCGCTCGCGCTTCTTGCGACGGCGGTCACGGTACGCGAATGCGCCGGCCCGCAGGACTGTTTCGGCCGCCGGCCGGTACAGCCGGCTCCGGCCACCGACGTAGCCCTTCGCCTTCTTGAGAATCTTCTTGCGCCGCTGGCGCGTCTTCGGCCCGCCTCTTGCCCGTGGCATCGGTCTACGCCTCCGCTCTCAGAGATAGGGGACGAGCGCCTTGAGGCGGCGTTCGTCGGCCTTGGCGACGAGCTTGCTCTTGCGCAGGCGCCGCCGCCGCCGCGGCGACTTGGCCTGCAAATGGTGCTGCTTCCAGGCGCCGGCCCGCTTGAGCTTGCCGGACGCCGTGACCTTCAGGCGCTTGGCCGCGCCCCGCTTGGTCCTCATCTTGGGCATCGTGCTCTCCTGCGCCGGCTCAATGTTGAGCCTTCGGGCTCAGCATGATGTGCAGCATCCGCCCTTCCATCCGCGGATTGTTCTCCACGTTAGCGATGTCCTGGACGGCCTCCACCATCCGCTGGAGCATCTTCCAGCCCAGCTCGGTGTGGGCCATCTCGCGCCCCTTGAAGCGCACGGTGACTTTGGCCTTGTGGCCTTCGTCCAGGAAGCGCCGAACGTGCTTGAGCTTGAACTCGAAGTCGTGCTTCTCGGTCTTGGGGCCCATCTTGACTTCCTTGATCTGGATCGTGGTCTGCTTCTTGCGGGCCTCTTTCAACCGCCGGGCCTGCGTGTACTTGTACTTGCCGAAATCCATGATGCGGCAGACCGGGGGCTGGGCCTCGGGCGCCACCTCGACGAGGTCGAGTTCGCGCTGGCGGGCCGTCTCCAGCGCCTGGGGCAACGGCATGATCCCCAGCTGCTCACCCTCGAGGCTGACCACGCGAACGTCACGGGCACGGATTCCCTCGTTGATACGGATCTCTTTGGTTTGACTGATGGGCGTCGCTCCTGAGTTAGAGGGTGAGCACGGGCGCGCGCCCCGGGGGGCACGGCCGCGCCCCGCGCACCGCGAGGCCGGGCCGGGCGCCGGGGGCGCTGTTGGGGGACCGCTCCCTCACGAGCGGCCCACGGTGAGGTCGGGGGCCCGCGCGCCGATTTCGCGGGCAAGCTCGGTCAGCACGCGGCCGACGGGGATGTCCTTGAGCTCCTCGCCGCTGCGGTGCCGGAGGCTCACGGTGCCTCCGGCCCGCTCGCGCTCGCCGACCACGAGCATGTAGGGAACCTTGCGGAGCTGAGCGTCGCGGATCCGATAGCCCAGCTTCTCGTTGCGGTCGTCGAGCTCGGCCCGGACGCGGGCCGCCCGCAGCTGGGCGTGCACGCTGCGTCCGTACTCCGCGTGCTTCTCGCTCACCGGCAGCACCCGGGCCTGGACCGGGGCCAGCCAGGTGGGAAAGGCGCCGGCGTAGTGCTCGACCAGAACGCCGACGAAGCGCTCGAACGAGCCGAAGATCGCCCGGTGGATCATGACCGGGCGCTTGGCCTGTCCGTCGCTGTCGATGTACTCGAGCGCGAAGCGGTCGGGAAACGAGTCGATCTGGATGGTGGCGACCTGCCACCGCCGCCCCAGCGCGTCCTGGACGTCCACGTCGATCTTGGGCCCATAGAACGTCCCGTCGCCCGGGTTCAGGTCGTAGGCGAGGCCCTTGGCGCGCAGCGCGTCGTGCAGGGCGCGCTCGGCCGCCTCCCACTGCTCGTCCGTCCCCAGCGACTTCTCAGGCCGGGTGGACAGCTTGAAGAACGGTTCCAGCATGAAGGTCTTGTACCACTCGCGGACCAGCTCGAGCAGCGCGGTAATCTCCTCCTGGATCTGGTCGAGCCGGCAATAGATGTGGGCGTCGTCCTGGGTGAACTGCCGGACGCGAAGAAGACCGGTCAGCGTGCCCGAGCGCTCGTTGCGGTGCAGTCGTCCCATCTCGCTGAAGCGCAGCGGCAGGTCGCGGTACGAACGCAGGGCGTGGCGATAGACGAGCGTGGACTCCGGACAGTTCATCGGCTTGAGGCCGAAGACCTGCTCCTCGGACTCCACCAGGAACATGTTCTCGCGAAAGTGTTCCCAGTGGCCCGACTCCTCCCACAGCCGCTTGTTGACGAGGATCGGCGTGGAGATCTCCTGGTAGCCCCGCGCGTCCAGGACCTCGCGGACGAACCGTTCCAGCTCGCGCACCACGGTCCAGCCGTGCGGGAGCCAGAACGGCGCTCCCGGCGAGACGTCGTGGAAGGCGTAGAGGTCGAGCTCCCGCCCGAGCTTGCGGTGGTCGCGCTTCTTGGCCTCCTCCAGCCGCCAGAGATGCTTGTCCAGCTCCTCCTGGCTGAGCCAGGCGGTCCCGTAGATCCGCTGGAGCATCGGGTTCCGCTCGTCCCCGCGCCAGTAGGCGCCGGAGGAGGAGAGCAGCTTGAAGAACTGGACGCGGCCGGTGGAGGGCACGTGCGGCCCACGGCAGAGATCGACGAACTCTCCATGCTGGTAGAGCGACACCCGCGGGGCCTCGATGGATTCCAGGATCTCCACTTTGAACGGCTCGCCGCGCTCGCGGAAGAAGCCGATGGCCTCCTGGCGGTCCATCTCGCGTCGCTCGAACGGGAAGTCGGCGGCGGCGATCTCGCGCATCACGCCCTCGATCCGGGCCAGGTCCTCGGGCGTGAAGGGCGTGGCCCGGGCGAAGTCGTAGTAGAAGCCGTCCTCGATGGCGGGGCCGATGGCCACCTTCACGTCGGGGTACAGGCGCTTGACCGCCTGCGCCATCACGTGCGAGGTGGAATGGCGGAGCGTGGAAAGCGGCGACGGGTCGCAGTCGAACTCGCCGGTCAGCTTGAGGTGACGCTCTTCTTCAGCTTCGGCCATACACTCCTGGGGATCGGGGTGTTGGTAGGCTCGGGCGGTTTCGAACCGCCGACCTCCTCTGCGTCAGAGAGGCGCTCTCCCACTGAGCTACGAGCCTATCCAAAGTACCGCTCATGCTACATGCCGCTCTGAGGGCGTGTCAAGCCAAAGGCCCGAGATTACGGGCATTTCACCGAAGGATGTTGGTGAGCGACGTGTCGACGATGTAGTTGAACCGGGCCTTGATGGCCACGCCGCCGCTTCCCTGCTTCATGGCCATGATCAGCGAGGAGGGAACAGCGGGGAAGGGCGAGGAGAACTTGATCGCGTTCACCGCATAGTCGTCGTAGATCGGATATCCCGAGGACTGCAGCACGTCGACGAACTGCAGGCGGCCGTCCCTGAGGATTCCGAACTCCACGACCAGGAACGTCGTCTTGTGCTGGCAATCCCGTGTCCGCTCGTCCCTGACGCACGGGAAGCCCCAGTTCGACTTGATCTTGCGGCGGAGTCGTTCCAGGTAGTCGTTGAACCGTGCATCCATCGAGTCGAGCGGGATGGGCTCGCCTTCGATTCCGCCGCGCCCGCCACCGCGCACGCTTCCCGCCCCTCCGCCTCGCAGCGCCGAACGGATGTCGACCGGCGCCGGCGGCTCGGGCGCCGGGGGCACGGCGGCGACCTGAGGCGGTCCCGCGGGCTCAGGCGCCGGGGGCACCGCGGCGACTTGAGGCGGTCCCGCGGGTTGGGGCACCGGCTCCGGCTGACTGCTTGGGGGCTCCACAACGGAAGCGGGGCGGTCGGCGGCAGGAGGTGAGGGTTCGGCGATCGGAGTCGGGGCCGGTGGCGTCACGGGCTCCGCGGGTTTCACGGGCGCCGGGGCCTCAGGCTCCGTCACCGACGGGGGCTCGGGTGCCCGCGTGGGCTCCGGCGCCGCAGGCCGGCTCGCCACTACGGGCGGGCTCGGGACCGGGCGATTCTCCTCGACCGGCGCCTCCGGCCTGGGCGGCGACGACATCGCCGGAGGCGTCGGCGGGAGCGGAGGGGCCGGCTTCACCGGCGCCGGTCTCTCTCGGCGGACCGCACCGAGCGACCTGGCGGCAGGATTTCCAGCCGGCGCTGGCTCGGGAAGCTCCGGCAACTCGACGAACAGGGGCTCGCCGCGCTTGACCGTATAGGTCGCCGATGGCACCACGCCCACCAGGAGGAGGGCGATCACGGCCGCATGGAGGACGAGCGAGACCGCCAGAGCCCTCACGGGGCGATCCCGCACCGCCGGCCAGACCCGCCAGAGCATACCCTCGCGATTATAACCGTCCCACGCTCCTACAGGTCGCGATCCACGGCGCCGGCAATCCGGCGCAGCCGTTCCATGAGGGCGGCGAAGCGCTCGGGCTTCAGCGACTGCGGGCCGTCCGACAGGGCCTCGGCCGGGCGCGGGTGGACCTCGATGATCAGCCCATCGGCGCCCGCGGCCACCCCGGCCCCCGCCATCGCCTCCACGTACTCCCAGTGGCCCGTGCCATGGCTCGGGTCCACGACCACGGGCAGATGGGTCAGCTTCTTGAGGACGGGCACGGCATTGAGGTCCAGGGTGAAGCGGGTGGCCGTCTCGAACGTCCGGATGCCGCGCTCGCAGAGGATGACGTTGGGGTTGCCGCCGGACAGGATGTATTCCGCCGATAGCAGCCACTCCTGGATCGAGGTCGCCATGCCCCGTTTGAGCAGAACCGGCTTTCCCGCCTCGGCGACGCGCTTGAGCAGCGAGAAGTTCTGCACGTTGCGGGCGCCGATTTGTAATACATCCGCGTACTCGGCCACGACCGGGACCTTGTCGGGCTCCATCACCTCCGTCACCACGGGCAGGCCCGTCTCCCGCTTGGCCTCGGCCAGGAGCTTGAGCCCCTGCTCCTCGAGCCCCTGGAAGGCGTAGGGCGACGTCCGGGGCTTGAAGGCACCGCCGCGCAGGATGCGGGCGCCGGCCGCCCGCACGCGGGCCGCCACCTCCAGCACCTGATCGCGGGATTCCACCGAGCACGGACCGGCCATGACCACCACGCGCGGGCCGCCGATGACCACGCCGTTCACCCGGACCAGCGTCGGCTCCTGCTTGACCTCGCGGCTGGCCAGCTTGTAGGGCTGCAGAACACGCTGGACGGTCTCCACGCACTCGAGGTTCTGCAGCGACAGGAGGTCTTCTTTGCCTCGCTCGTCACCGACGGCGCCGATGACGGTTCTGAGCTCCCCACGGATCATGTGGGGGGTGTAGCCCATCGCCCGCACGCGGCGGGCCACCTCTTCGAGGTCCGGCTCCGACGTCCCTGCCTTCAGCACGATGATCATCGTCGCTCTCCCTCCTGAGAAACGAAAAGCCGCGGAGCTGGGGGCCCGCGGCCTGGGAGCGATTCGGCGCCGCGGGCGTCGTGTCCGCCCGCGGCCTCCGTCAGTTCATGTCAGGGCGCCTGGGCAGACCCCGGCGAAGAAGTAAAAGTAGAAGCCGAAGCCACGCCAGCGGCTGTCCATAACGTGGCGGTCACTCTAGCCGGCACGGCGGCCGTCCGTCAAGCCCCGTTTCGCCTCCCCCCGTTTGCGCCGCAGGCGGGCGCGGAAGGCCTTGAGGATCCGGTCCCGGTAGTAGTAGAGGGGCAGGCAGAGCGCGACGACGACGGCCAGGAAGGCCAGCGCGTAGATGTACTGCTGCTCGGCCACGTTGGCCCCGAAGTACGAGGAGATGAAGGTGCCGGGTAAGCGGCCCAGGGTCGACACGACCATGAACGTCCAGAACGGCATCGGGCTGATGCCGAACAGGTACGAGAGGACGTCCTTGGGGAAGCCGGGGATCAGGTAGAGCAGGAAGCCGATGATCGCCCCCTCGGCCTCGATGAGGAAGCTCAGCCGGTTCCAGTTGTGCTCGCTGAGCCAGGGCCGCACCAACGGCTCGCCCCATTTCCGGCCGATGGCGAAGCAGACCAGGGTCCCCACCGTGAGCCCGATGGTGGAATAGATCATGCCCCACACGGTTCCAAACAGGACGCCGCCCACCGGCCCCGTCATTTCTCCGGGGACAGGCGAGATGACGACCTGCAGGGCCTGGATCGCGATGAACACCAGCGGCGCCAGCCATCCCCACGAGGCGACGGTGTCCTTCAGGAACTGCTTGTCGCGATAGAGCCGCACGAGAAGGCGGATGATGGGGGCATCGGTCACCACGAGTCCGATCACCCAGATCAGGAGCGCGGCGAGGACGAGGGAGACGAGGGCCCACCGCGCGGTCGGGTTCAGCTCCAGGCGGTACCGTCCCGGGGGCGCCGTCACAACGGTGGGCGGCGGTCGCTCCAGGGGCACGCCGCTTCGTAGGCGGCCGATGCCGCCAGTACTGCTCGGTCGGCGTGGCGACGCCCGATGATTTGAAGGCCGACGGGCCGCCCATCCTCCGTAAAGCCCGCCGGCACGCTCGCCGCGGGTTGCCCCGTGACGTTGAAGGGGTACGTGAAGGGCATCCACCCCAGGACCGACACCCGCTGACCCGCGATGTCCCGGGGCGGTGCCTCCGAGGCCGGAAAGGGTGGGACGGCCACCGTCGGTGTCAACAGCAGATCGAAACGCTCGAGGAAGCTCTGCACCTCGGTCCAGTATGCCTTGGCGCGCTCCCCAGCCACAATGTAGTCACGGGCGCTCACCGATCCTCCGCGGCGGATGAACTTCACCAGGCTGGCGTCGAGCAGCGCCTCGGCGGCCGGGAGCCGATCCGACCAGTGTGCGTAGAACTGCGCGGCGACGAGGGTGCTGAAGGTCTCCTCCGGATTCTCCCAGCCGGGGTTCACGACCTCGACGTGGCAGCCGAGCGATTCGAACTCGGCAGCCGCGCTCTCACAGAGGGTGTGAACTGCAGGGTCGACCGCGGCGTAGCCGAGGTCGGGGGCCCAGGCCACGTGAAAGCCCTTCACCTGTTCGTCGCAGGCGCCGAGGTAGGTCGACCGGTCGCGCGGCAGCGAGTAGCGGTCGCGGTCGTCGCCGCCGGCGATGACGTCGAGGACGAGGGCGGCGTCACGCACGGTTCGGGTGATGGGCCCGGTGCAGCCGAGGTAATCCCAGCCCGGGAAGCCCGGGTGCTGCGGCACGCGCCCCCATGAGGGCTTGAAACCGTACACGCCGCAGAAGGCGGCCGGGATCCGGATCGATCCGCCGCCGTCGGTGCCGAGCCCGGCCGGCCCCAGGCCGGCCGCCACCGCCGCGGCGGCGCCGCCGCTGGAGCCGCCCGGCGTCAATTCGGGATTCCAGGGATTGCGGGTGCTGCCGAACAGCGGACTCTCGGTGACCGCCTTGTGGCCGAACTCCGACGTGGTGGTCTTGCCCAGCAGCACCGCTCCGGACGCCCGCAGCCGCGCCACGGCGACGGCGTCCTCTTCGGGGACCACCTCGGCGAAGAGCCGCGACCCACCGGTCGTGCGCACGCCGCGTGTGTAAATCACGTCCTTGACGGAGACCGGCACGGCGTGGAGAGCGCCGAGAGGCTCGCCCTTCATGACGGCGATCTCCGCCTCGCGGGCGGCCCGGCGCGCCACGTCGTGGGTCACGAGGCAGAACGCGTTCAGGCGGGGATTCAGAGCCTCGATGCGGGCGAGCATCCGCTCGGTGAGCTCCACAGGCGAGACCTGCTTGGCGCGCACGAGCGCGGCGATCTCGAGCGCCGAGCGCCAGAGCAGATCGTCGGGCCCTTCGCCCTTCCTCTGCACCGTCGCATTGTATCATCCGGCCCGTGAGCGCCGGGGCGACCGGCCCGCTCTCCACGCGCCTCGACGACGCGCTGGCCCACGCCATCGGCCCCGAGGCCGCCGCGACAGTGCGCCGGATGCTGGGTGACCCCGCGGCGCCTGTCGGTATCACGGTTCGTCCGCATGGAACGGTCGTCTTCCACGCCGCGATCGGCGGCGGACCACGCCGCCGCGTGCTCGAGCTCGACCGCCACGCCGAGCCCCTGACCGCCCTTCGGTGGGGAGCCGATGACCTGCTCGCGGCGTGGGTCCGCATTCCCGACGGGTCGTGGCTCGTCATCGAGCCACGCGCGACCGTCGAGGCGACGTGGGGGGCGTCCGATCGGTTGCGCCAGGCCGAGCGCGTCGGTGCCGAGGGCCGAGTCCTCACAGTCTTCGAGGCGCTCGACTGGGGACGGATCGATCGCTTCCCCACCCTGGCCGCGCCGGCCGCGCTGCCGCCCGGAGGCGGCACCGCCGTGCTGAATCTCATCGCGGCGCTGGCCGCCGATCAGGGCCGGTCGGCGCTGGCGTACCGCGGTCCGTATCCGACCGAGCAACTCTTTCTCTCGTTGCTCGAGACCTGCCGGTACGAAGCGGCCACTGACGATCCGCTCGCCGCCTTCATGAGCGGCGGGCTCGCCTGGGAGCCGGCTCCTCACGAGCGCGCGCTCACCCCCGATGGCGTCTGGGTCCAGCTCCGGGAACGCGTCGAGAAGGTGGTCTGGCGAGGCCGCACGTACCACCGGCCGGACTGGCAGGGCGTCGTACGGCACGCGCCGCGTCGGGTGCGCGACGCCGAGGACGGCGTGCGCTGCTCGCTGTGGGGGCTGGGCGCCGTGCTCGAGGACCACCTGGTGCTCACCTTCGATGGCGCGGTGGTACGTGTCCTCGAGCCGCCGCCGCAGCCCGAGGGCGTTCGCCCCCTGCCGTCGACGCTCAGCGCCGGCATCGGAGCCGTTGTTGCAGCCGGCAGCGCGGCGCCATTGGGGCCCTTCATCCGCCAAGCGGCCACCACGCTCGCGCTCGAATGGGGTCCCGTCGCCGGCGACCTCGTGGACGTCGGGGCCGCGAGGGTGCGGCTCTCCACGATTTTGCGCGCGCGACTGGCTGGCCTGCTCCGCGCCGCCGGCACGCCCCCGATCCGCGCGGCACTAGCGCTGGCGGCGCTGACGGAGATCGCGCTGCTGCTCGGTGACTCGCTCCGCGCCCGGGCCCAGGCGCGGCTGGCCGAACTGCCCGAGCCGGCGCAGCGGCTTCTGCTGGAGTCTCCGCCACCGGCCAGCCGGCCGGCCGACGCCCGCCTCGCTATCGACGCCACCGAAGCTCTGCTGGACGACGCGACCTAGCCTGAAGTGCCCACGAGTGCATGACGCGGAGACGGGCGGGCGCTCGCCGGTGCGGGTGGGTTGGGTGGGGGAGGGGTTGCTCGACCACGCAGCACGCGTCCGCTACCCGGTTGCGGCTGGGCTCCATCTCGCGGGCGCGGTCCGCGCGGCGGGTGACGGGAACGGGTCTCGTCGACCCCTCCCCCCACCCAACCCACCCCCCACCGGCGCCGCCCGCGCGGGCTCGCGAGCGCGGTGTGCTCATGAATCACGACGCTAGATGGCGCGGGTGATCATCCAGACGTTGAAGGCGAAGAACAGCGCGACGGACACGGTCGAGATCGCCACGTAGGCGACCCAGAGCCGCGCCGGGCGTCCCCAGGGGGCGGCCGGCGCGCCGCGGAGGAGCGAGCCCACATAGGCGATCGCATCGTGCTTGAGCGTGGGCGCCCCCAGCACGTCGACGAGGATGTGGTAGCCGTCCATCTCGATGAAGCAGCAGGGATAGAGCGCGATGACGAACGCCTGCCACTGGATCATTCCCGACGCCGCGGCGAAGGCCTGCACGAAGCCAGGCGGCGCGGTCGCCGCGACGACGAACCAGAGGGCGCCCAGCACCAGGTGCACCAGCGTGCCCGACAGCGCGGTCACGATGCGGGCTCGCCGGCTGGCCATGAAGATGTCGGTCACGTCCACATAGAAGGTCGGCAGGAAGCCGTGCAGGAACGTGAAGCCGAACTCCCGCACGCGCCGACCATAGTGCACGCAGGCCAACCCATGCACGACCTGATGGAGGGCCAGCGTGGCCAGGAAGAGCAGCTTCACGACGACGATCGCCGCCAGCGGGCGGGCCCCCAGCCCGCGCGCTACGTCGTCGAGGTCCCGCCACAGCCCCACGCCAGCCACCGCGCCGACGACGCCCAGGCTCAGGCAGGCCAGCAGCGCGGTGCGCGTGAAGAGCAGGAATCCGCCCGCGCGATACAGACGCTCGAACAGCGGCTGGACCCGGCGACTGGAGACGGTGACGTGCTCCAGCGTGGTGAGCCCCCGCTCCAGCGCGTGGACGGCGCGCCAGCCGCGGTTGCGAGCCAGCGCGCGCCGGAGGGCGGAGGACGGCTGGAACGTGAGCAGCTCGGCGCGCTGCAGTTTGCCGATGAGACCCGGAATGAGGTCGAAGTCGAAGGCGCCGTATTGCAGCACGTAGGCCGTGGCCAGGTCCTGCAGCGAGGTCTGCCCGTCCATTCGATCCCAGAGGAAGCGCTCGGGCTCGGAGAGCATGAGGAAGCGTTCGGTCCGGGTGTTCTTGAGCACGAAGCGGCGCTGGCGATCCACCCGGGAGCTGAGCTCGGCCAGCTCCCAGGCGCCCGCCTCCGGGCGCTGTGGCCGCATCGCGAGCCAGGCGGCGCTGCTCGGGACCTCACGGACCTCGAAGCTCTCGTCGTCGGCCCGGATGAGCAGCTCGAGCTTGGCCCAGCGCGGCGCGCCCTCGGTCATCGCGACTCCATGTCGAGCCCGGTCGCCTGAAGCCCCCAGCGTGTCGCCTCGGCGACGAGGTTGCCCGAGGCCCGCAGGCGCGCGATGAAGACCTGCACCAGGGCACGGAAGAACGCGGCCGCCGCCCGTGGGTCGACCTCGATGAGGAGATTCAGATTGCCGCGGTCGAGGGCGAGGAGCGTGACGTCCGTTTCGGCCTGGACGGTGGCCGAGCGGGGCTCCTGGTCGAAGAGGCTCATCTCGCCGAAGAAGCTCCCGGCCTCCTCGCGCCCCAGCACCTGTTCCACGCGACCGGTGACGGCCTTGGAGATGACGACGGTGCCGCGGCGGACCACGAACATCTCCTGGCCGGCCTGGCCCTCCCGGAACAGGACTTGCCCTTTCCGGAGGGACTCCTCACGCAGGCGGGAAGCGAACGCCAGCAACTCGGGCTCGGCGAACTCCTGGAACAGCCGGACGGTCTTGAGGAAGGCGGCGGTCTCGATGGGCCTCGACACCGCGCGCGAGCTCCGGGCTCAGGTGGCGACGCGGCGGAGGAGCGCGGTGCGCAGGGCCAGGGCGTGCTCCCGGCGGGGCGTGTGGGCCAGGCGGACCAGCGCCGCGTGGACGGCGGCCCGCTCGTCGTCGCTGAGCTCGTAGCCGGCGAGCACGGCCTCGGGCCCGCGTTGTAGCTCGGCCAGAAACTCGGGATCGATCATCGCCCGGCCGACCAGTTCCGGTAACCGTGGTGGCATGTTGCCCGGGATCATACCACGGCCGGCGCCGGCTCCCGGGGGACCGCCAACAGGTTCGATCCGGCCGGCACGCTCCGTCGCATAGAATCGAGGTCACTCTTGTCCAAATTGGAGTTGAGAGCGGATGAGCCCCCTGGCGTAGGGTAGGGTCGAGACCGAGCAAGGTTCGACACCACCGCACACAGGAGGCTCACCCGTGAGTGGATTTTCCAGCA